>Ga0256837_1002444_pt1 | contig 11518 bp, 14 predicted proteins | sample 4562384metaG_FD_185976 | JGI IMG/M metagenome (GOLD analysis project Ga0256837, IMG submission 185976) | Hydrothermal vent microbial communities from Guaymas Basin, Mexico - 4561-384 | ecosystem: Environmental > Aquatic > Marine > Hydrothermal vents | place: Mexico: Guaymas Basin | collected... | reverse complement strand
TCTTCAAGAGCAGTATTTAATGTTCCAAAACTTGTATAAGCGGCTGTAACAAGTATTTCCCCTTCATTCTCTTCAATCTCTTCAAGCCCAGCATCAATAAGCTCAAGTTCTAACTCTTCTATATCCATACCATCTTTTAAATCAAACTCAAAAAGTGCTTTTCTATCAAACATAAACTCTAAAGAACCGTTAGTTAAAAGCTCACCTCCTCGTTTAGTTACAATATTTTTAACATTAGCTACTGTACGAGTATTATTATCAGTCATGGACTCAACAAAAATCAAAACACCATGTGGTGCTTTACATTCATAGTTTACTTCCAACATTGATGCTGTATCTTTTGCTGATGCTCTTTTAATAGCAGCTTCTATATTATCCTTTGGCATATTCTCAGCTTTAGCATTAAGTATAGCTGTACGAAGTTTAGAGTTCATATCAGGATCACTACTACCCTCTTTTGCTGCCATTGTGATAATTTTTCCAAGTTTAGGAAACAGCTTTGACATTGCTCCCCATCTTTTCATTTTAGATGCTTTTCTGTATTCAAAGGCTCTACCCATAAATATTCCTTCACTTTTATTATAATTTATATTCAAAGGGGTATAATACCATATAGTATTGAATTAGGAATTTAAATGAACTTAGGTTTTATTATAAAACATCATTTTTTTGGCGCTTTTCGTGAATTTTTTGTTTACAATCATAACTCATTAGAATTTCGTGCTAAAACATTTGCTCTTGTTATTGGTGCAAACCTTGAAGCAAGTGTGGATAACTATATTATAGTAAAAGATATAGGGATGAAAATTTATAAAAATGATGAAGATAGAGCGAACCTTTTAACTTTAACAACTAAAGAATTAGTACAAAAAATAAAAGAAAACAATGGTTTAGATATTGATACTCTTGTATTGCATATACAAAGAGAGCTAAAAAATATTCCTAGATATGCAAAAAAAATAGATATACAAAGTCTAGAAAAATTACTTGAGTTAACTTATGATAAAGACACTCTCTCGTACCAACAAAATATAATAGAATTTTTAAAAAATTTAAAAGAAGAAATTCTTAATACAAGAAAAGATAAGATTAAAGAAGATGAAGAAAAAATAAACTCTAAATATTAAATTTCTCTTTATCAAAAAAACTATCTATACTTATATTTTTAAATGCAGCATTTAATGAAGTAAAAAGTTGAGGAAATTCTTTTTCCATTTTTGCTAACATTACTTTCATATTTGCACGAGCATGTGGCATTTTAACATCAAAACGCATAGCTGGACAAGTTTCATCACCAATAGCTTGTATATCGTTATCTTGGACAAAAGCACTTAACTGTCGTTCACGCATCTGAATAAGTGGTCTAATTACCATTAAACCATTTTCAGCTTTATAAATAGGTGCTAGTGAACGCATTTGACCGTTATATATAAAGTTCATAAAAAAACTTTCAGCAGCATCATCCATATGATGTCCAAGGGCAACCTTATTACAACCTTGCTCTAACGCGATACTATACAAGTAACCTCTTCTCATACGAGAAAAAAATGAACAAAAAGATGAATTTTTTCTTATTTTATCTTTTGCAAGTTCATAAACTTTTGTATCATGGATTATGTGAGGTATATCATATTTTTTACAATGCTCACTCAAAGAATCAAAGTTTTCGCCCATACCATAACCAATAGTTACAGCAACAAACTCAAAGTCAAATGGAGCACGGCGTTGTTGCTCCTTCATAGCATGAATCATAGTTAATGAATCTTTACCACCAGAGAGTCCAACTAAAATTTTATCACCCTCTTCAATTAGACCAAAGTCTGCATTAGTCTTTCCAAGTTTAGACATTATTTTCTTAGAAGGGATTATTTTATTCATCTATTTAGCTATAACCTTATCAAGCATTTTCATTACAAATTCAGCACTAATTACAGCTGAAGTTTCTAAAAACTCATCAAAAGAAAAACTAGCATCCATATCTGCTGCATCACTAATAGCACGAAGTATGAAAAAAGGCACATCTAAAGCATTACAAACAACAGCAACAGAGCCACCCTCCATCTCTAATGCATCAGCATTAAAAGTGTCCCCTATCCAGTTTTTACGCTCTTCATTTGCAATAAACTGATCACCCGTAGCAATAACACCCTCTTTAACTACTTTACCCATATCTGAAGCCACATCTTTACTCATAGATATCATCTCTTTATCAGCTTCCACAAATACTGCACCCTCTGGAACAAAACCAAATGGATGACCAAAAGCAGTAATATCTAAATCATGTTGAGAAAGTTTTGTAGCAACTATTAAGTCCCCAACCTTAAGGCTAGGAGATATCGCTCCAGCAACACCAGAAAATAGTAACTTTGTAGCTCCAAAATGTTGTATCATTGTTGTAGCAGTAAGAGTTGAAAAAACTTTACCAATCTTACTATATGCTACTACAATTTCTACACCGTTATATGAGGCTTCATAGTATTTATTTCCTGCATATTCAGTAGTCTTATAGCCACCAAGTTTTTCTAAAATTGGAGCTACTTCTTCAGGCATTGCACCCATAATCGCTATTTTTAACATATTATAATTCCTCAACTTTAAATGTTTGTACTAACTCTTTGTAGTGAGGTAGTTTTTCTAAAATATTTCCATCTTTACCAACGATACAAGATCCACCCCAAAAACCAAGACCATCTTCAAAACCAACACGATTTACAAAAATAAGGTTTGACTGGCATTCTGAAGCTACGGTTTTTATAATCTCTAACCATTTATATTCAATCTCTAAACCATCATCAGAAAAACCACGAGCAGGTGATGCGACTAAAGCAATAATTAAATCAGGATTTTCTTTTATTAGATCATTATGTACACTATCATGCCATAAATCTTCACAAACAAGCATAGATACTTTTCCAAATTGACTTTTAAAGCTTTCAAATACACTTCCAGCTTCAAAGTACCTAGCTTCTTCAAACATTCCATAATTAGGAAGATGAACTTTGTTGTGTTGTGAGAGTAATTTACCTTTTGAGAAGTAAAGCCCTGCATTTCTAAACACAAAGTTATCTCTAAGTGCAACACCAACAACTATATCAACACCTTTACTCAAAAGCTTAAGTTCATCTAACTCATGTATCTCAAAAGCATCTTCATAAAGCTTATCTTGCAGCATATAACCATTTAGTGAAAGTTCTGGAAAGATTATTAAATCACTAGCATCTGTATTATCTTTTACAATATTACAGATACTAGCTAAATTTGTGCGATTTAACTTTGGAGAAGTTTGTGCTAAAGTGATTTTCATACTATACGTTAAGTTCTGCTTTAACTTTTTCTAAAGATGCAAAATCAGATATATTTAAAGTTTTTAAATCTTTTGCTATTCTACGATTTAGTCCTTTTAAAGTCACACCATTTCCAAATTCTATAGCCATATCTACATCGTCTGCAATAGATAAAATAGATTGTTTATATTTTACAGGCTTAACAAGTTGATCTTTTAAAAGGTTAACTGCTTCAGCCTTTGTAGCATAAGCATTAGTTGTCACATTAGACACGATTGGAGCTTCAAATTTATCTTCTATCATAGAGTCCATTAGACTTTCAAGTGGTATTTGAGCAGGACTTAAAAGCTCACAATGAGACGCTACTGACATATTTAAAAGTATCGCTTTTTTAGCTCCCGCTTCTTTAAATGTATCTTCAAGTCCTACTAAATCTGCTTTCATTCCGGCAATTACAAGTTGACCATCTTGGTTATAGTTTGCTGGCCATACTTTTTTACCATTAGCTTGTGCATCAACACAAATTTTCTCAATTGACTCATCATCTAAACCAACAAGAGCCATCATACCAGCATCTATATCAGAACATGCATCTTGCATAAGTTGCCCACGACGGTGAACTAACTCAACTGCATCAACATAGTCAATTGCACCAGATGCACAAAGAGCTGAAAATTCGCCTAAAGAATGTCCTAAAAACAGTTCAGCTCTAACATCTGGACATTCTAGTTTAAACATCTCATATGCTACCATTTGAACAAGTAAAATCGCAGGTTGTGTGTACATTGTTTGACCAAGTAAATCATTCTCTTCAAAGATTAGTTCTTTAAAGTTTACACCTATTCTTTTTCCAGCTTTTTCAAACATCTCACGAGCTAGTTCAGAATTTTCGTAAAAATCTTGACCCATTCCAAATTTTTGAGAACCCTGTCCTGCAAATATCATCGCTATTTTCATATTATAATCTCCTATTTTTATAAGTATTGTTCATTATCGGCTATCTTTTTTCTTAATGTGTTTCTATTTAAACCTAGTTTATCTGAGAGTTGAAGTTGAGATTTAAATCTATCTAGTCCAGCTTTAATTAATGGCACTTCATACAGGTGCAAAAAGTTTTTATAGTCATTATTTGAACCTAATTTTTCTATTAAGTAATTTTGCATAATATCCATTAACTCTAAGTCTGTTATATCTTGAAGTAAATAAGAGATCATAACTTGTCGTCTTAAAGAGTTAGAGTTTTTAGATAAATCAGGTTTAAAATTTTTCATATCAAAATCTTCTTTTGTACAAAATAACATTGAAGCTTCTGCCGTAAATTTTTGTACTAATAAATCAATATCTTCAGGTCTTTGACTTAATGGTGGAATATCAAATTTTACAGAAAAAAAGTCATCAATATATTCATTATTATACATGCTTTTTGCAGTAGCAATAATCCTAATATTTTTTGATTTAATTATTTCAAATATTCGTTTTGTATTTGGTAGATGTTCTAAGTTAGTTATAATAATCTCTGATGAGCTCTCAAAAGCATTCATAAGTTCATCAAAGTCAGACGCATCTATTACTGATGCATCTGGAAGTATATATCGTGCTAAACTTTTTTTACCAACACCAATTTCTCCTGTAACAAGAGCATTTACACTTAGTGTTTTTAAAAGAGTAGCTGTTTTATAAGCTTGTGCCGACGCGGGCGATGCAGTTATATAACTAGCATCCACAACCAGTGCCACCACCAGTATCACAACACTCATCGTCTTGTTTATTTTCAGCTGGAACACCAGTCATTGATTCCTCTTCAGACGCTTCTCTAATATTGTTAACTGTAACATTAAACATTAGATCTTTTCCAGCTAATGGGTGATTAAAATCAATTATTACATTTTCTTCACCTATCTCTTTTACAACAACTTGAACAGTAGAACCATCTTCACCTTGACCATAAAGGCTCATACCAATTTCTAAATCAATTCCAGCAAATTGATCTTTGGGAACTTCTTGTTTTGCTTCTGCATTGTATTCACCATAAGCATCAGCAGCTTTTACAGGAACTTCTGCTTTTTCACCAATACTCATATTTGCAATTCCAGATTCTAGTCCAGGAATTATTTGACCTTTTCCAAACATAAACACTAAAGGAGTCCCACCTACATTTGAATCTACTATACTTGTTCCATCACTTACTTCATACTCTATCGATACTATTTGATTTTCAACTATTGCCATTATTTATCCTCACAGTGAAATTTCACACTGCTATCCTCTATTTAAATTTTATTTTCGAATTTTATCATAATAGTACTAATATTATCTAAATATATTAGTACTACTCAATATTATTAATTTTTTCTTGAGCTATTGTTGCAGATTTTGAATCTGGATATTTACTAACAACTGCATTGTAAAATTTTTGTGCATTATCACTATCACCTGTTTTATCCATAGATATTGCAGTATGTAACATTAATACAGGCATATAAGAAGCTTTAGAATAAAGTGATGCACTCTTTTTAAAATAAGCTATAGCCTCTGCATAATTTTTTCTATAATAATACATTTCACCAACCATATAATGTGAACGAGCTGGTTTATAGTTTTTAGAAATTAAATATTTATAATACTCTAATGATTTTGTATAATGTTGTTTATCATAGAATGCTTTTGCCTTTGTCTCAATTTCACCATTTGACATACCAGATAATGAAGATGATTTTTTAGCCTTTGTAGCAGTCTTCAACTCTTTAATTACTAAATCTTTAAAACTATTAACATCAGAAACTAAATTATTAAACTCTTTTTTAGATACATAATTTTTATTGATTGTATCAATTATAGAAGATAGTTCTGTGATTAAAAGTTTTACTTTTTCAATCTCTTGATCATTCACAGAGATAAGTTCAGCATTTTTTTGAGTTAGTTCAGTTAAACGTTGTTCATATTCACTAGAATTTTTCAGATCTTCTTCATTTTTTCTTTCTAAACTTCTAATACTTAGTTTGTTATCATGAGATTTTTGACTTATTCCCTCAACAATACTTTGAAGTCCATCAATTCTCTCTCTAAGTGAATCAACTTTATTTGCTTGATTATTGCTTTTGACAATAACTTGTTTTAGTTCTTGTTTATTGTGTAAAAGAAGTTTCTCTTTTTGTGTTAAACCATAAGGGGTAGGATTATCTATATCTCCAGCACCAAACGCAGAAGGTTCAGCACTTAAAAGATTTAAAGGTAGATATATTGCTACAAAAGCAACTAATATGCTTTTATTCATAAGCTATGGAAGAAGTTTTAAATCAACTCTACGATTTTCAGCCCAACACGCTTGAGTTTTTGCAACACATGCAGGATTACTTTCACCGTAAGACACCATAGTTATACGAGAAGTAGATACACCCTCAGCAACTAAAGATTTTTTAACAGCATTTGCACGCTTAAGACCAAGAGCGAAGTTATACTCATCACTTCCCCACTCATCGCAGTTACCTTCTAGTTTAATTAGATATTTATTAGCTTTAGTATTTGCAATATTTGCATTTGTAGATACATTTGCTTGCATATCAGAACGAACATCATAGTTATCAAAGTTAAAGTAAATTGATTCCATCTGTTTTTCTAAGTTAGCCATACCCATCTCATTACTATCTGACACTGATTCATCTAGTACTGAAGTTTCATTTGAAGAGATTGTTTCAGAATTTACACCAACTACTTCATCAGAAGATTGTGAAGAGCTTACATTCCTACTACTTGATTGTGAATCTGCATCAACTACAGGATCTTTATCTGCACACCCACTAAAAATTAGAAGTGCTGTAACAACACTAGAAAGAATAACTTTATTCATTTTAAATACCTTATGTTTAATTTGCACTTATTGTACCAAAATAATATTAATATTACCAGTCCATCGACTGAACTCTACCATATTTTAGAGGAAATAAATAATTTTTATTGTGATTTAGTCGTATGATTCCAATAGAGCTTTGAGCTTTATAATTTTTTATAAATATAATTGCATCACCATCTTTTGAGAATCTTGGAAATTCATTTATACCAGTTACAGTAAGCCTTCTTATAAAATCTGTCTTAGTAGATATAAGATGAAGATTAAATGTATTTCTAGAATAAGCGTTTGAACTCTCTCTTGCTTTATAAACTATGTAATCTTTGTAAGTTGAACAAGCTGAATTACTTTTACCATAATAAACCATCTGTTCAACTTGACTTGAATCTATATTCTTAGAAAATATATTTGGATAACCTAGTCTACCTGATACAAAAGCTATTGTATTTTTACCCATAAATTGAGCATTTACATCAATACCACCGAAGTGTGTTAACCTCTTACGTTTTTTACTATCTACATTATATAAATAAATATCTGGCTGACCACTTGGTGCCATTGTAAGAAGTAATCTTTTACCATCTTCACTAACATCTGAACATATCATCATACCATCAGATGATGCGATATTTTTTCTTTTTCCAGTTTGTGTATTAATATATTTTAAAGTTGGTTTTATACCATCTAACGAAGTATAATAAAAAGAATTTTGCTCATTATTAGCCCATTTAGGAAAAGTATTAAAACCACCTTTTATAATGATATGTTGATATGCTAATGTATAATCTGCAATTACAATTTCAGTTTTTTTATTTGCTACAACTCTTGCAAAAATTACTTTTCTTTTCATCCAACTAACAGATGGTTCACCCATAAATTCATTTATATCATAAGCTATTGTATGAGATACAAACATATAAATTTTATTGTTAGATATTTTATAATTTTTTTTAAAAATAACTTTATTTCTTAAAAAAAGTTTTAATCTTACATTGAACTCACCATTATCACCTTCAACAAGTTTATATCTCAAAACATAATCTATATCTTTGTTTTGAACAATTACATTGCTATCAGAGTACTCAACTGTATTGTAGTGTCTATCTACATTAAATAGTGAAATTACATTTAAATCGGCTATAAGCGCTTTAAAAAAGGTCATTTTAAATTTTTTCTCATAGTTTAGTGAAGAATCTTCACAAGCTAAACTTGGAAGTGAATCAGCTTTTTTAATAACCTCTATTGTTGCATCTCCGTACATAAAAGATACCGCAATTAATAATGATAAAAATATTTTCAAATCTACTCCTTAGATGTTAACATGATTGTATAGTTTCCTGATTTATTATCAGGATTTACTGGAAACAGTATTCCTATTAGTCTATCTTTAATTTTATCACACTCACTATTTAGCTCAGAAGAGGCTGAATAATTCAGTATACGAAAATCAATTACCTTCCCAATAGCACTAAGCTTTATAACAGCCTTTACAGTATGTCCTTGAGAGTTTTGTGGTGGATAAAAATGGTTATAAACTAATGCCTGAATTTTAGCAAAATATTCATTAACTTCGGAAGCTGTAGAAGTTTTTTGATCCACTTTAGCCATCTTATTTGTTTGTATATTTTTTACTTTTTGTGATATAGATTCAACTTTATTATTTTGAGTCTTTTTAATTTTTTTACTTATAGCTTGAAGTCTTCGTTTATCTAACTTAGGTGTTTCTTTTTTCTTTTTTTTCTTAATTCTTTTAGTCCATATATCAGAAAAAAGATTATCTATATTTACCTCTTTTTGTTTTAGAGGAGTTTGCTCCTGTTTTTGAACTGGCATTGTTACACTTTTTTTATCACTCTTAGTCTCTATTACTGGAGTAGTTAAAGAGATAGATATATAATTGTCTTTTTTTAGAGCAAACTGTTTGTTTGGTTCCAATGTTACCATCATATAAATAGCAATTGATAAAAAAAATGTAAAAAGAGATAGTGATATAAAGCCACTAAGATAAAAATAAGAGTTTTTTCTACCCATTTGTAGCTAATGAGACCTCAGTAAATCCTGCTTGCTTTACAGCTGCAAGTATTGACATAACTATACCATAGTCAAGTGTTTTATCTGCACTGATTAGCACAGTTGCTTTTAAATCTAAGTCTCTTGAGTAATTTGAAAAGTTGTCCATAAAAGCATTATAAAGAAAAGTGTCTTTATTAACTTTTAGTTTCATATCTTTGTCAACGGATATATGTACAGGAGGTATTTTAGATAGTTGTTGACTCATAGAGCCTTGTGGCAGTTTTATATTTTCTTCATAAATAATATTTGGTGCGATAACCATTAAGATAGCAAGCAGTACAAGCATTACATCAACAAGTGGTGTAATGTTTAGTTCTGGTTTATCATCCCAATCATAATGCACAATATACCCTTATGCCTTACGAGCTAAAATAGCATCACTTTGCATCTGCATAAAGTTTACTAATTCAAATGATTTTCTCTTTAATACCTGGTGGTAAGTATAAGCAAAAATAGCTACAAATATACCAGCTGCAGTAGCAACAAGAGCATCTGAAACTCCACCTGAAATTATTGACATAGAACCTGAACTTTGACCAATATGAGTAAAAGTATCAAGTATCGATACAACTGTACCAAATAAACCAATAAATGGTGTAGTAGAAGCAAAAATAGATAAAATAGACAGACCCTTAGTAGCTTCTTTTGTAGCTGCCAACATCCCAAGTCCTAGAATCTCTTTAGAGATATTTGTACTTGATTTTATAAAATTATTTAAAAATGAAGCTTCATTTACTGAACTTGCTCCCATAAGAAGACTCTCAAGAGAACGGTTCTCTATCTCGAGCCAACTACTAAGAGAAAAATAGCGGTAGAAAAAAACCCAATTTAGCACTATAAAATATATTGCTAAAAGAGCTAATACACCCAAAGTAACTGGGTGTGATTTTAGATAAAAATCGATTAAATCGTTAGTCATTATCTATAATAAGTTTTGTGCAGCAGTTTCAAGTCTTGCAGAAACAGTCGCTAATGCAGGATTATTATCTTTAATAGAATCAATAAGGTCCTTAGCATTTTCTAGAGCTTTTGCAACTTCACTTTCGTTTTCACCACGAATAGCAACAGCACCTTCAACTAGTACAACAACTTTTTCTTCATCAACCTGAACAACGCCCCAGTTAATTAAAATAGATTCAACTGTTTTATCCTCTTTTTCAATATCTACAACACCAGCTTCTAGTAGTGTAGCTATTGAAGAGTGTTCTGCTAGAACACCAAACTCACCCTCTTCGCCGGGAAGAGTTACACTAATCGCGTTACCATTAAAGATTTCGCCATTAGGAGTTAAGATTTCAAGTTTTAACATACTCATATGAGTCCTTTATAAATTACTTGTTATTTTTCTCAATAGCTTCATCCATGCTTCCAACCATATAAAATGAGTTTTCAGACATGTGATCACATTCACCATCAAGAATCATTTTGAAACCTTTGATAGTATCTGCAAGTGAAACATATTTACCAGGAGAACCTGTAAATACTTCAGCAACAAAGAATGGTTGAGAAAGAAATTTTTCAATTTTACGAGCACGTTCAACAACATTTTTGTCATCTTCAGAAAGCTCATCCATACCAAGAATCGCAATGATATCTTGTAAATCTTTATATTTTTGAAGTGTTTGTTGAACACCACGCGCTACACCATAGTGCTCTTCACCAATAATTTGTGGATCAAGTAATCTTGAAGTTGAGTCAAGAGGATCAACTGCAGGATAAATACCTTTTTCAGCAATTTTACGGTTAAGTACAGTAGTTGCATCTAAGTGAGCGAAAACAGAAGCAGGAGCTGGATCTGTTAAGTCATCCGCTGGAACATATACCGCTTGAACAGAAGTAATTGAACCTTTAGAAGTAGATGTAATTCTATCTTGTAAAGCACCCATTTCACGAGCAAGAGTTGGTTGGTAACCAACAGCTGAAGGGATACGACCAAGTAACGCTGACATTTCAGAACCTGATTGTGCGAAACGGAAGATATTGTCAATAAACATAAGAACATCAAGACCTTTTTCATCACGGAAATACTCAGCCATAGTAATACCAGTAAGAGCAATACGGTTACGAGCTCCTGGAGGTTCACTCATTTGACCATAGCACAGTGCAACTTTGTCAAGTACGTTAGAATCTTTCATCTCGTGGTAAAGGTCATTTCCTTCACGAGTTCTTTCACCAACACCAGCAAATACTGATAAACCATCATGACCATGAGCAACATTATGAATAAGCTCCATGATAATAACTGTTTTACCAACACCAGCACCACCAAATAGTCCAACTTTACCACCCTTAGAGTAAGGAGCAAGTAAATCAA
>Ga0256837_1002443_pt1 | contig 11532 bp, 14 predicted proteins | sample 4562384metaG_FD_185976 | JGI IMG/M metagenome (GOLD analysis project Ga0256837, IMG submission 185976) | Hydrothermal vent microbial communities from Guaymas Basin, Mexico - 4561-384 | ecosystem: Environmental > Aquatic > Marine > Hydrothermal vents | place: Mexico: Guaymas Basin | collected... | reverse complement strand
GTGAGAGTGGTTATATCTATGTTACAAAAATAGAGATAGAGAAAATAAGTGAGCTTTTAGGGTTAGATGTTAGAGAGTTTGTTGGTGAGTACCTTTTTAAAAAAGGGTACAAATACTCTATAAAAGAGAGAAAGTTTAACGATTCTTATGAGTGTATCTTTTACGATAGAGAAACAAATGGTTGTACTATCTACGATGCTAGACCTAGCCAATGTAAAACATTTCCATTTTGGGATTATTATAAAACTAGGGTAGAAGAGTTAAAACTGGAGTGTCCAGGGATTGTTGAGAATGTTTAATCTTCTTTTTCTCTTTATATCTTTATTTTTATTTTCAGGTTGTATAGGTGATTTGAAATCTGTAAAACCTAACGAAAAAGTATTTGATAATGAAGATAAATATATAATGTTTGCTCTTCGTGCAGAGGAGTTAAAAGAGTATAAAACTTCTGCAAAACTTTTTAATACACTTTATGAAAAATCAAATAAAAAAGAGTATTTATATCGCTCTTTACAAAGTGATTTAGTTTTAAAAGAGGATGAAAAAATCATCTCAAAAGTTGACAATATTTTAGATGGAGATTTTGATGATTATAAATTAGTTCGTTTTAAGATAGTAGCTTTAATTCAACTAAAAAAATTAGAATTAGCAAAACTAGAAGCATTAAAACTAATCTCTTTAAGTAATCAAGTGGATGATTATCTGCTTCTAAGTGAGATTTATGTAAAACAAAATAAATTTGATACGGCTATAAAATATCTTGAGAGTGCTTATGCAAAAGAGTATAATGAAAAAATACTAGATAAATTATCTGTAATTTTATACTTAAATTTAGATAGAAAAAAAGATGCTATAGCTCACCTTGAAACACATATTATGGTTCATGGATGTTCAGATATTATATGTAATCGTTTGATAGGTTTTTACAGTAATGAGAATGATATAGATGGTTTGTTATCTATATATTTAAAAGTATATAAGATAAATAAAAGTGATAAAATCGCAAGAAAAATAATTCAGATATATAATTATAAAAAAGAGCCTATAAAACTTATGAACTTTTTAGAAGAATCTAAAAGTGATGATGAGGTTTTATTACAAATATATATAAGTTTAAACAACTACAAAAAAGCTTTTCCATTAGCTAAGATTTTATATAAAAAGAGTGGTAAAATCAGCTACTTAGGGCAAAGTGCTGTTTTTAAGTATGAAAGTTTTTTAAATAAAAATGATGAAAATATGCTTCTTGGAGTTATAGCAACATTAGAAAATGTTGTTAAACAAAGTGATGAGCCACTTTATTTAAACTATTTGGGTTATTTATTAATAGAGCATGATTTAGATATAGAAAAAGGTATAAATTATGTAGATGAAGCATTGGTAAAGAATCCAACTTCTGTTTATTATCTGGATTCTAAAGCTTGGGGTTACTATAAACTTGGTAAATGTAAAAAAGCATATAAGATAATGAAAGATATTCTTAAAAAGTATGATGTTGATGAGCCTGAAGTGCTTTTTCATACAAAAAAAATTAAAGAGTGTATAAAATTAAATTAAAGAGGTAAAAATGATTTTAGATGATATTATAAAAAAGACTAAAGAAGATTTAGTAAAAAGAGAAAAAGAGTTTTCTCTTGATTGGCTTGGTCGCTCATTAGCATATAATGCTAGAGCTCCTAGAGATGTATTCCCATACATAACTGCTACAGAGCAAGATCCATATAGAATCATATCTGAAGTAAAAAAAGCTTCACCATCAAAAGGTGTTATCCGTGAAGATTTTGACCCTATAGCTATCGCTCAATCGTATGAGAGAGGAGGGGCTAGTGCTATATCTATACTTACTGAACCACACTTTTTTCAAGGTTCTCTTGATTATTTAGGTGGGATTAGAAGATATGTTGGGATTCCACTTTTAAGAAAAGATTTTATAGTTTCTAAGTACCAAGTTCTTGAAGCATTAGTTCATGGAGCAGATTTTATTTTACTTATTGCTGCTGCTCTTAGTAAAAGTGAATTAAAAGAGTTACTAGGTTATACAAGACATTTAGGTATGGAAGCATTAGTTGAGGTTCATGATAAAACAGACCTTACAAAAGCTATCTATGCAGGTAGTGACATCATAGGAATCAACCATAGAAATCTTCAAACATTTGAGATGGATATGAACCTATGTTATGACTTAATTCCAATGATTCCAAATGGAAAAGTGATAGTAGCAGAGAGTGGAATCTATGAGCATGGACAACTAGAAGATTTAAGTAAAGCAGGTGTTGATGCTTTCTTAGTTGGTGAATCTTTAATGAGAACAGATAACGAAGAGGAAGCACTTAGAATACTAAAACATGGGTAGAACTTAATGTACCTTTAATAGAAAGTGAGTAACAACATCTGAAACTAAATTTTTAAATGTTGTTGTCATTTATTAGTCAAACAAAGGAATAAGAAAGTATTACTGTTAATAAATTATATAAAATAATTCTAAAAAAGTTAATTTTCAGAGTTATATATATTTTCCAAAATCTTAGTCTGCTTCTTCATCTCTACTAATTTTTCTCTATTTATAGCAAAGGCATCAAGTGCTAAAACCATGAGTAATGAGATTATTATAAACAAGATAGTTATGAAAATAGATAGACCTAAGCCTAGAATGAGAAAAGTTTTAAAAGTTATAATTGAGCCAAAAAAGATGATGGCCCATGATGCTCCAAGCAAAAAGCTTATTGTTCTATCGAAAATATCTTTTTGCATTGGATAAGCCTTTGACTAGTGATCGTCAACAGCGATAGCACCACCAAGGTAAACATAAGTAAGCATCATAAAGATGAAAGCTTGTAACAATGCCATAAAGCTAAGTAAAGCAAAAGGTACCATTGGCATTAACCATGGAGCTAACATTAAGATAACCATTAGGAACATATCATCACCCTTAACATTACCGAATAAACGAAAAGAGAGAGAAACTAAACGAGAAAAGTGAGAAACGATTTCAATTGGAAACATTAACCAGTATAACCACCAAACAGGACCAAGAAAGTGTTTGAAGTATTTAACAACACCTTGTTCTTTGATACCAACATAGTTATAGTAAACAAATACAGTGATTGCTAAAGTAAGTGCAAACTCTAAAAATGCAGTTGGTGCTTCAAAACCAGGTACAACACCGATTATATTAGCAATAGCAACAAAAAGACCAATAGTAGCAACTAATGGAAGAAAACGACGAGCTTGTTCTTTACCCATAACATCAGTACCCATTTTTAAAACACCAGCGATATACGCTTCCATAAGGTTCTGAGTTCCCTTAGGAACAAGTTGAAGGTTTGACATAGCAGATTTTACTAGCATTAAAGCTATACCAGCAGCTAGTAACATGTGAGTCATGTAGATAACCATCTTATATGTCTCAGGATCTCCATGATGAGATAGTCCAAAAATACCACCTATAAAAGTAAACAGTTCAGGCATGTAATGCTCCCTAAAAATTAATTCCGCTATTATAATCTAAGTTGCATTAAATTATTATAATAGCAGTTGTTTATTTATGAATTTTTTTATAAAAGTAACTAAATACTTGCTTTTATATCTTTTGCTCTAAAGTTTTTGTTACCTATAGCCTCTAAAAACACGGTAGCATAAGAACCTTTTGGTAATTCAAAGGTAATATTTAAAACAGAATATTTTTTATCAAATTTACATTTAATCTCTTTTGGAAAGATTAAAGCTTCTCTTCTGTAACCTTTATCTTGTAAAAATTCATCATCGTACTCTTTTTCAATCTCTCTAGCATCATATCTAGCTCTAAAAGTATCTCTACCACATAGTAAACCAGTTGGTATAAGTTTTTTACTTTCAAAATCTCTAGTAGGCATAATTTTTGGAGTAGATAGTTTAGAATCTTTAGAGATATAAACATCACCATTTAGTAGTATAAATTTACCATCATTCTCTTCTCTACTTTTTATAACTCTTTCTCTTAACCATTCATTGAAGAATGTACTTTGGTATATAGAGATTAAAAACTTCTTAACTTTAGAATCTGCTATAAAAAGATCACCTTTAATCATCTCTCTAGCTTGTTTTATACTATCTCCATCACGACCAAATCTTTGGTAACCAAAATAGTTTGGTAAACCATTTTTAGCTATCTTTCTAGCTAATTTTTCAATTTTACCAGCTTCCATAGAATCTACATACTGTAAATTTATACTAAATCTATTACCTTTTAAATCACCCATACGGATATTTTTATTGTGTTTAAAAGTTTTAAGTATTTTAATTTGAGAATTTTTAAATCTTTTTAAAGTTTTTTCATGTCTAATATCTACCGAGATATATTGTGTAGTTGTCGCATGTTTATCTTTTAAACCAGCATAACTGATTTTTTGAGCAGGTATTCTTAAATACTCTGCAAATGTTGCTACCATATCCCAAGTTGTCATCTCTGTTTTTTTAACAAGTAAAATTAAAAAATTACCTTTTCCACTAAATTCACCTAGAGCTATCTCATCAACAACAAAGTCAGTTGGGTTTTGTACAAATTTAAAATCCATCTCTTGCTTGTTTATTAAATATTCTCTATCCATTATTTTCTTATCCATATTTTCTCTCTTTATAATTGTAAGAGTTTTAACTCTTTACTAGCTATCGCTATATCTTTTTTTATCATCTTTTTTAGTTGTTCTAATGTTTCAAACTTTTCATTGTTTCGTATAAAATTTACAAAACTTATAGATGCTTTAGTATCACAACAAACTTCACCATCAAGTATATGAGATTCTATAGCAAATGAACCATCAGTAGATACTCTATGACCTATAAATGAAACAGAAGGGTGATAATGCTCTTCATTATCTATTTTTGTTAGTGTCACATATACTCCCTCTTTAGGGATTAAGTAGCCACTAGATTCTATGTTTATAGTCGCAACTAACTCTTTACTTCCAATCCCTTGACCTCTTATATGCTTACCATCTATAGTATAGTTGTGTCCTAAAAAAGCATTAGCACCTTTGATGTCACCTATCTCCAATTTTTTTCTAATTTTATGAGAATGTATAGAATCTCCGTGAAATGTAACCTCTTCAACCACTTTAACATCACCATCAAAGAGAGATTTCAAATCATTAAAAGAGTATTTTCTATTTTTACCAAAATGAAAATCGTAACCAACTACGATTTTTTCTAAATTTGGAAACATATCTTTTAGGTATGATATAAACTCTTCCCCATCAAGGTGGCGAATCTCATCTAATTCTATATAAATTATATGGTGTTTAGTGAAGTTTTCTCTATCATTTTTAGGTGTTAGGTTAGCATACCCTGTTTCTATAACAACAATAGTGCCATTTTTATCTAACTCTGCAAAAAGATGTTGATGCCCAGTGTGCATCCCATCAAAACCACCTATAGCGATAGAAGTACAATCTTTGATTATTTTATTTTTAGTCATTAAATTTATTACTCTGAATATAAGTTATCGTGAATTATATCTAATATATAGATGAATTTGGTATCATTATAAAAATAATATAAAAAAGAGAAATAATGAAGCAAACTAATTATGAGTTATTTAAGAGTGGTTCTATAGAAGATATAACAAAAGTTTTAGATTCTGAGCTAGTTTTAAGAAATGAATCACCATTTTGGACAATTAAAGTTGTCCCTTTTACAAAGGCTATCTTGAGTATTCTTATACCATTAAGAGATTCTGATATGCTTTTTAATCCTGAGGGAAATAAAGTTGATGAGTTAACACCAGAGCTTTTCTTATTGTGGAGTGATTTTGTAAGTTTAAAAACTTTAGCTTTTACTATACAAAAGTCAAATATAGAAAAAAAGCTTATAAGAACAAAATTAGAAGATTCTATTTGTAATAAATATGAAGAGATAGAGTTAAGTACACTTGGTGATTATTTGGCTCAAAACAATGTAAACTTAGAAAAAGAATCTTTAGATTTTCCAATATCTACATATAATTTACACCAAGGTGTAAGTAATGTTATCAAATCTTTACTATAAAAAGGGATTAAAATGAAATTATTATTTTTAATATTACTATTGACAACAATGCTCTTCTCACAACAAAGACAGATAATACTTGGTTGTTATATAAATGAAGAGAATGCACAAAAAGAGATAGAAAAACTAAATGAATTAATGGTTAGTGATTCTAAACTAAAGAAGCTTGTAGAGAGAGATTCTTTAAAAGGTGAGTTAAAAAAAGTTGGTGACTATAATGTTATAACTTTATCTCATTTTGATACTTATGGGCAACTGTTTTTAGGAATCGATATTTTAAAAGTGATCTATGATGATGCTTATGTTTTAGATTACCCTTTTACAAAAAAGATTATAGAGGAAAAGTTTATAGCTCCTAAAGAGGAAGTTGTTGTTCTTGAAGCCAAAGAGGAACAAACAGAAGAAGAGATAGTAATAAAAGATGAACCTATAGTAGAAGAAGTTATTACAGAGGAAGTGGAAAAAGAGGTTATATCTAAAGTTGAAGAGGTAGTTGAGATTCAAGAGGTGGTTAAAGCTGAACCTATTGTTGAGGCTGAAGTTATTGAAGAACCAGTGAAAATAGAGAAAGCACCTGAAAAAGTAGTTATTGAAGAACCTCAAATAGAATTGATTAAAAAAATAACACCAAAAGTAAAACCTCAAGATCTTATAGAAGATGAACCACTTTATGAAGAAGAGGTGGTAACAAAAGAGGTTGAGGAAGAAAATAACTATATGATTTACGGTTTAGTAATTGTTGTTGTTTTACTTTTAATAGCTATGGGATTATTTTTATATACTAGAGGTCAAAAAGAGGAAATAAATGAGTGGGATTTTAAATCTTAATTTAAAAAAAGTTATTTTAAAAACATAAGATATAAAGCACCCCAAAGTAAGAAAATAAAAAAACCTAAAACACTAAAAGTTATTACAGCTCTTAGTGTTAAGTAAAATAAAAATTTAGCCCAACTAGGCATTATTTTTTATATTTTACAAATGGTGGTTTTTTCATTTGTGGGTAAGTTACACCACCTAAAATATTTGTTACTTTATAATGTAACTCTTTAGAAAGGTACGCAGATACCATTTTTGTTCTACTTCCAGTTCTACAAATAACAGCAAAAGGTTTTGTAGTATCAACTTTTTGGTTAAGTTCATTTACAAAAGCTCTTACATCGTATTTACCTTGTTCGTTAAAAAACATAATTGGAATCGAACCTTTGATAATTCCAGTTTCCATCCATTCACCAGTAGTTCTAATATCAACAATAGGAATCTTTGAATCAAGCATCTTTTGTGTTAAATACTCATTTTTCAGTTCAGCAAAAAGTGACGAGATTAGAAGCATTAGTGTAAAAACAATTTTTTTCAATTTTTTCTCCAAGTTTTAATTGTATAATTATAGCAAATTAAAAATAGGCTAAACATGGCAACATCACAAAAAGCTATAGATAATGCAACAAGACTTCGTTATATAAGGGCATTGGAGAGATTCCATAAAAGTATAATCTCTTATCTTTTAAATACTCCAGAGTTAACACATAAAGGTTTTAATAAAAAACTAGATAATGCTCTTAAACTTTTAAATAGAATTGATGAGATAGCACTTTATAAAGGTGAACTACAAGAGTTACAAAAACTTGTAAAAAAAATGATCACTTATAAAGATTCTCAAAAAGAGATTACAGAGGTAAAAGATGAGATTATTTATGCTTCAAATCAACTAGATAAAAGTAAAAATGCTAAACGATATAAAAAAGATAAACACACAAGTAGTCAGTTTGATGATTGGAATTAGCTAAATTATGGCTAGAATCTTACTTTTAGAAGATGATAAAATCTTATCAGAAACATTGGTAGAACTTTTAGAATCAGAGGGTTATACTATCACTCTTGCTACAAATGGTGAGGATGCTTTAGAGCTTACTTATGTAAATGAGTTTGAAATTATGTTGTTTGATGTTAATGTTCCAGAGATTAATGGTTTTGACCTTTTAACAATGTTAAGAGATTCTGGAGATACAACACCATGTATTTTTTTAACATCATTAAATGATATAGCATCATTATCTAAAGGTTTTGAAGTTGGTGCAGATGATTATCTAAAAAAACCTTTTGATTTTGATGAGCTTTTAGTTAGAATAAAATCACTTCTTAGAAAATCATTTAGTGCAAAAAGTAATGAGGTAAAATATAAACATTTTATTTATAGAATCTCTACAAATGAGCTTATAAATGATGGTTCTCTAGTTTTACTTACCCCTCTTGAGCAAAAATTGTTATCTATATTTTTTAAAAGAATTGATGAAACTATCACAAAACAAGAACTTTTACATGAGTTAGATTCTGTAAACGAATCTAGTGAGGGTGCTTTAAGAGTTTATATAACAAAACTTAGAAAAGTAGGGCTTGAGATTCAGACTATAAAAGGGGTAGGGTACAGACTTGTTAAAGTATGAAAAAAAAACATTCTTTAAATTTTTTACTATCTATTTTGGTAGTGTTGCTTTACTTATCTTAGCACTTGGTTTTTTTTATTTTGAGGAGCAAAAAAAGACTCTAATAGAGAAAGAACATTTTGCAATGATAGAGTTTGTTAGACAACTAAAAATGAAAATGATACCAAAATCAGAATCTATTAGTTATGAGATAAAAAATATAACATTAGAAAATTTTTCAATGGATAATTTTAAGATAGAGGATGATAGATTTTTAAAATATATGCCTTATCGTTGGGAAGGTGGTTATATTTTAGTTGAAAAAGATAAAAGTGAGTACCATAAAAATCTTTTAACTATAAAGTTAACCATTATCGCCTTACAAGTTTTTTTACTCTTTTTATTTGGGGTGATAAGCTATTTTTTATCTGTAAGAGCTTTAAGACCTATGCAAGATGCTGTTACAAAATTAGATAATTTTTCAAAAGATTTGATTCACGATTTAAACACACCTATAACCTCTATACTTTTAAATATAAAGTTACTTTCTAAGAAAAAAGAGTTTATAGATAATAAACCATTGAGCAGAATCAAAAAAAGTGTTGAAGATATATCTGAATTGCACAATAATTTAACTATTTTACTTCAAGAAAAAACTATGATTATTCAAAAAGAGAATTTGCTTGAGATTGTAAAAGATGTAGTTCAAACTCAACAAAGGATATATTCTGAGATTGATTTTATAGTGGAGGTAAAAGATTTTAATGCCATGATAAATAAAAATGCTTTTAAGCAGATTTTAGTAAACTTAATCTCTAATGCTTGTAAGTATAACAAAGAAGATGGTTTTGTGAGAATTTATACTAAAGAAAATAGTTTATATATTGAAGATAATGGTATCGGAATCAAGAACCCAGATGAGGTGTTTGATAGAACATATAAAGAACACTCAACAGGTCATGGGATAGGGCTAGATATAACAAAAAGATTATGTGATGCGATGAAAATTAAGATAGATGTAAAATCTGTAGTAGGTGAGGGGAGTGAGTTTTCCCTTATGTTTAAAATTTGATTTACTTAATCTTATTATAATAGTAGTTAACTAATGGAAATAAAAAAGGGAATTTATGGACGCGAATAAATTAAAAATATTAATTGAGGGGACGAAACAATTAAATGTTTTATATGTTGAAGATAATGAAGATATTATTATATCTACATTGGGAATACTAAAGACTTTTTTTACTAATATAGAGTCAGCTATAAATGGTGCTGATGGTTTAGAAAAATTTAAAGATAATCCTAACTATTATGATTTGATTATAAGCGATATTAATATGCCTAAAATGAATGGTCTTGAGATGATAAAAGAGATCAAGCAGATTAATAATGAGATTCCTATTGTTATAACAACAGCACATAATGATTATACATATTTGATAAAAGCTATAGAGATGAAAGTTGATAGATATTTAATGAAGCCATTAGATATAAAACAAATCATAGATGTACTTAGTGATATATCAAAGATGGTTTCTGAAAAGAAAATGTTAGCTCAATTACTTGAAAAAGAGCATCAAGCAGCGTTGAAAGCTAAAGAGGAGGAGGTGATACAAAAAATCACCAACACTTATATAACTCCAACTGCTATTTTTCAAAAAGGGAAACTTGTTCAATCTTCTGAATCTTTTTTAGATCTATTTGATACTAAAAAGAAAGAAGAGTTAGAAAAAATAACTATTGATGATTATACACTTTTTGAGAAGAAGAAAGGTTATATGAGTTCATTTGAAGATTATGATTCTGAGAATAAAGAGAAAAATAAAGTTAGTATCTCTAAAAAAATTGGTAAAAGAATTTATAGAATTTATAAAAAAGATATAGATTTTAATGATGCTCATGCTGATATTTATATTTTTGTAAATATTACACAAGAGGAGTATCTAAAAATGAAAATAGAATCTTATACTACCTCTTTAGAAAAAATGGTGATTAAAAATCAAAAATCAAAAATTCAAGATGATAAAGGTTTACTGGGTAATAGTAAAAAAGATGATGATAGATTAACAGCAAAAGAGTTTTTACAAAGAATTAAAAAAGAAAACTTAGAAGAGTTTCAAGAGCTAGATGAACTTGATAACGACATCTTATATGCTATAGAAAGTTTTGAGAATGGTGAGTTTACAAAACTTATAGAGATTAGTTGGTTACTTAAAAAGTATGCTAATATGATCTACCCAATAGTAGAATTTGAAAATTTATATGTAGCTATTTATAGTTTATCTGAACTATTTACATCACTTGATTTTACAACTCTAAATGAAGCTCAACAAAATAAATTTTTCCCATATTTAGAAACGGTTAGAGATGGTTTAAAAGATTGGAGAAAAAGTATATTTATAGAACAAAATGCTGAAGATATTCATTACCTAGATACATCTTTAATAAGTGCAACATTACAAATAGAAGTATTGATTTCAGATCATGAACAAGATATAGAAGCAGATGAAAGTGATTTGGACTTTTTTTAAAATATGAAAATAATTATATTTGATATGGATGGAACACTTATAGATTCTAAAAAAGATATAACTATTTCTGTAAATTATATACGAGATTTGCACTATAAATTACCACCATTAACAAAAGAGTATGTAGCAGAAGTTATAAATATGGAAAATAGAAATCTAGCTAAACTTTTGTATGGAACTGAAGTTTATAATGAGAGAGATAAAAAAGTTTTTGAGGTTCATTATGCTAAACAATGTATGAAGAACCCTTACCTTTATGATGGTATTTTAGAAACTTTACATACACTTAGAGAATCTGATTTTAAGCTTTCTGTTGCTACAAATGCTCCTACTCAGTTTGCTCTTATAATGTTAAAGCATTTAAAAATAGATTCTATGTTTGATTTGATAGTTGGTTCAGATAAAGTAAAAGTATCTAAACCAGACCCAAAGATGATAAATAAGATTCTCTCATTTTATGCTTTTGATAGTTCAACAGATTATGCTTGTGTAGTTGGTGATAGCTCTAAGGATATGAAAAGTGCTAAAAATGCTGGTATAGATTCTATCTTTGCTAAATG
>Ga0256837_1002441_pt1 | contig 11534 bp, 13 predicted proteins | sample 4562384metaG_FD_185976 | JGI IMG/M metagenome (GOLD analysis project Ga0256837, IMG submission 185976) | Hydrothermal vent microbial communities from Guaymas Basin, Mexico - 4561-384 | ecosystem: Environmental > Aquatic > Marine > Hydrothermal vents | place: Mexico: Guaymas Basin | collected... | reverse complement strand
GTATATGTTTTATCAGTACCAGGAACTTTCCCGCTTTTACCTTTTTGAAGTGCAGCAACGAAACTACCAAAACCAACTAAAGAAACATCCTCTTTTTTAATTAATGCAGTTGTAACTGCTTCTGTGAATGCTTTGATAGCGTTTTCAGCTTCTACTTTAGTTTTGTAGTTTCCGCACTCTTGTACTAATTCAACGAATTGCGCTTTATTCATAGATTTACCCTTGGATTAAAATTTTCCGAATTAGAATAATTCAGCTATAGATACTTTATAGTTTATTTGCTTAAATTTTTCTTCTTTTTACTAAAATTTAGTAAAAAATGTGATAATTTTGTTTCTTTTAGTCCATAATTAGCCTGTTTTAGGAGTTTTTTAAAGTTGATTGTAAAGGACTTGGAAATAATTAAAGTTGATATATTTTTAATTTTTTCATACTTATTTGTACTTTGAATTGATAAAAAGACATCATCCAATCCATCCCTCTCTTTTTTTGTAAGCGCACCCATTTGTTATTCCTCAAGCTTATTTATTTTTCTCACAGCTCTAATGATCTCATCATCATCTAATTTCCCTAGCATCTTCATTACTACTGCAGCAGCCTGTGGCTTTGCCCGACCAAGCTTCCAGTCTTGATATGTACGCATAGAGATACCCAGTTCATTGGCCATATCTTTAAGGGATATTTTTTTACCGTTGTTTTGAGACTCTATTGAGTTATGAAGAATATTAAACAGATCATCAATTTGCATAAAACGAATTATACGGTTTAAATACTTAATTATACATTTTTATTAATAAAATATATTAAATATTGTATATATAATTGTTATTATAGTATTTTATACGAAGATAAATTTATTAAATATACGGAAAACCGTATATTTTTAATAAAAAAAATTATTCTTGTATAAAAAGTGAGATATTTGGAGGAAGAAGTGTGATTTTGTTCTCTTGAATTTCAAGGTGGAAAGGAAGGTATGCTTTGTTGTCTGTTTTGTAGTGAATTTCATTTTTTTCATCTATACTAAATAGTATATGGTTAAGATCTCTAAAAGCCTGTTCAACAGAAATTACTGCATGTTTATAGGAGTTTTGTATCTCTGTTATTTCATTTTTAAGTGTTGTGATTTCATCTTTAATGAGTTGTGCATTATGGGGTTTAAAACGTTGTGCCTGTTTGAGTTTATATTTAAGGTCATCTATCTCCTCTTTGATAAAATCAATTTTTTTCATAACGACAGGGATCTCTTTGTAGTTGATCTTGAAAACGTTATCTTCTCCGCTTGCAAGTTTGACTGTTATAGAGTTTGAAGCATAGACTTTGAGATTGTTTTTTGTATGTCCTATAATGACATCTTCTGCAAATATCTGTCCTCCCATGGAAGAGTCAATTTCAACTCGTGATGCATGAACAATACCGCCTTCAAGAAGATCAATTTTTGCCTGATGACATCTGAGTGTGCCTTTGTGTCTGTTTATTGTCGCATAACGTGCTGTTTGGCAGGAGTTTTGGTGTGTTGCTCCTTGTATTTTGAGGTGGAGTGCTTCAAGATGGGAGTTCGCTCCAACAAATCCATCTATAGATATAGACTCTGCTGAGAGTTTAACACCTTCTCCAACAGAGTCTTGTGTTATATCATTTTGGGAGATAGCAAGATCAGTAGTATTCTCCTGTGCATAAGAGTCTATAATTTTGTCATATCTGGAGACTTCATTTAGTTGTAAGTGTTTATCTACAGAGATATGTAAACCGTCATAATGAACATAACCATCTTCTTTACTAATATAGATTTTGGAACTCTCATCTTCTTCAATACGAATTGATTTTGGATCAAAGTCGATTGAAACATTATCAACACTGCTTGAGTGAAGATTGTCTATAATTTTTCCATAGGCATTAAAACCGTTACATCCACAAAGAGGTTTTGTATGTTTGATCAGATGTTCGCCTGCTTCAACGGCAACAACTCTTGCATTTTTCTTTTTCTCTTTAAAATAGAGAATTAATTCACTTTTTCTTGACATAATAGGCTCAATACCGTCAAAAAGAGGAAAACTTATTTTTTGTGTAAAGTGTTTATGGTAAATATACTTTACAAATGCTTTTAAGGCTCTTTTCATTGAAGTGTCAAAAATTTTTATGAGGATACCGTGATAGATTTTGATCTTGTTTAGTTCATGATAAAGTAATTTTAAAAGTTCTACCGGATCGTAGAGTTTATAGGGAATGTAGGATTGGGGAGAGAGTATAAGTTTTGGTTTTGCTGCATACTCTCCAAGATCAATAGAGTAAATTAGGTTAATTTCTTTTTTCTTTTTTTTATAGGCTACTATTGTATAAAACTGTGAAAATTCTATATTTTCCTGAAGAATTTTTTGATGATCGAGATGCTCTTTTAAAAGTGAAGCGGGATAGTGTGCAAAGTCTGGATTTTGTTGTGTTTTAACAAGGGTATCGACTTTATGAATTTTAAAATCACACTCCGATAGAGGAATAAGATTATCTGTTGCATAACGGGTAAGAGCATTTTTAATATATTTTGTTTTTAGGATCTCTTTTTGGGGCATATTTTTTAATACTCTAATAAATCACTGTAATCATATTTTGAAAAATTTAAGAAAAGTTTTCCATTTTGTTTGATAATTCTTATATCTTTATCATAGACTGCTAAAAATCTCTTTTTGATGATTTTTCTCTGATATGGTTCTAAGTCAAGTGTTTTTAAATACTCTTTTAGTTCAACAATCTCATCTTCTTTTTTCGTTTCTATTGTCTCTTTTGTTACTGTCTGTACATCTTCAATATGTTCCTGCGAAGGTGCTTGCTGTGTTAAGAGTTGTCTGTTCATAAGTTCTAAAATATTTTTCAGCTGTTCATCTTTTGTTGCATAGACCTGTTCTATTTTACTCATTTCATCACGAAGCATCTGCTCTTTATCATCAATAAGTTTATCAATTTTTGCTTCTAACTGAATAATTTTTTCTTTAAGTTGCTGATTCTCTTTTTGATAGAGTGAGAGTACCATTGCAACTGTAGTTTTTTGTTTTTGTGGCATCTGTTTAACCTCTTTTTGTCTTATTTCCTCTTTTTGCAAAGAGATGGGTTTCTCTTTTTCTCTAAAAGAGTTATCTGTAACTATGATATATATAATTCCGTCTTCTATAATATAATTAAGTTTTTTTGCACGGAGTTTTGAGTTGATCATCTCTTTTGACATTTTAAAATATTTAGAATATTCATCTAAAGTAAGTCTCATAGTTATTCCTTTATCTCTTTTAGAGCTGATATCTTGGAGGAGTAATTATACCTGATTTTCGCATCCAGACTAAATAACCATGCTTTGTAATGCCGTGTTTATCATCAAAAGTATAGAGATTTGAACGTTTAAAGCCTCTTTCGTGGAGTATATCTTCATACTCTTTTTTATAGTAGAGAAATGTTTTAAAATGTTTGTAAGCATTGTCTGAAACCATTACTGTAGAGATGGTAAAATCTTTTAATTCCAGATATCTTGCACAATCATTGAGTCCGTCTCCTATAAAATTTTCATGATTTAAAATATCTTTAAATCGACTGATTGAACCTGTATGAACTGCAATTCGTATGCCGCGAAAATAGGGGAACTTTTTTGAGATCTGTTCTGAAAAATGATTAAAACTTAATCCTAAAATAATCCCATACCCTTTGTAATGAGGATTTAAAAGGGAGTAGAAACCATCTCCTGTTGATATAAATCCAATAATAAATTCTTTGAGTAAAGTAGAGGTGGGTGCAAGCATTTTTTCAATTACTCTACGATAACTTTTTGTTAAAAAAGAGATGATCTCAAGTTGTTGATTTGAATCAAGTTTTGAAAAATCAATAATATCTATAAGAACGATATCAGTAGTTATCTTTCTGTTTTTTATCATATAGTTTCTTTTTTTTTATATGGAACTATTCTAGCATAAAGTTGTTTTAAATGAACTATATAATATAATAAGCCAATTAATTTTTTAGGATGAATATAATGAGTAAAGGTATTTTAGATCTCGTTAAACCGGGTGTTTTATTTGGTGAAGATGTTTTAAAAGTATATAATCATGCAAAAGAGAACGGCTATGCACTTCCTGCTGTCAATGTTGTTAATACTGAGTCCCTTAATGGTGTACTTGAAGCTGCAAAGAAAGCAAATTCTCCTGTTGTTATTCAGTTTAGTAACGGTGGTGCACAGTTTTATGCTGGAAAAGGGCTTAGCAATGAGCATGAACGAGCAGCAATTTTAGGTGCAGTAAGCGGTGCTATTCATACACATATGATGGCTGAAGCCTATGGTGTTCCCGTGATCTTACATACTGACCATGCAGCAAAGAAACTGCTTCCGTGGATCAATGCACTTTTAGAAGCTGGTGAAAATTATTACAAAACGCAAGGGAAGCCACTTTTTTCTTCTCATATGCTGGATCTCTCTGAAGAGCCACTTGAAGAGAACATAGGTATCTCAAAAGCTTACTTGGAGAGAATGAGTAAGATCGGTATGCATATAGAGATAGAACTTGGTGTTACAGGTGGAGAAGAGGATGGTGTTGACAATACAAACATCGATAATGCACTCCTTTATACGCAGCCCGAAGAGGTAGCACTTGCATATAAAGAGCTTAAAGAGGTTTCAGACAACTTTACAATCGCAGCTTCGTTTGGAAATGTTCATGGTGTTTACAAACCGGGTAATGTACAACTTACTCCTAAAATTTTAGATAACTCTCAAAAATATATTGAAGAGACAATGGGTACTGAGAAAAAACCTGTAAACTTTGTTTTCCATGGTGGTTCAGGTTCTCTTCCAGAAGAGATCACTGAAGCTATCAGCTATGGTGTTATTAAAATGAATATCGATACAGATACACAGTGGGCTACATGGAATGGTGTGAAAAACTATGTTGAGAAGTACCATGATTATCTTCAAGCACAGATCGGTAATCCAGAGGGTGAAGATAAACCAAACAAAAAATATTATGATCCTAGAAAATGGTTGCGTGCAGGACAAGAAGGTTTAGTTGAACGTGTAATTCAAGCCTTTAAAGATCTAAATGCTATGGATAGAAACTAAGTAACTTAGTTTCTGTCTCTTTTTACTTCTTTGTGAATATCTTCAATAGAGTTGAGGTGGGGATGTTTTGCATAGTGTAAATTTAAAAGCTGTATTAGTTTGTTTAGGTTAAATCTCCAAAAACGCTCTTTGTCAAACTCTTTATGATTTACCATATGTTCATGTAACTCTTTTTCACTTGGAATATTTTCAAGCTCTGAGAGTACTTTGTGCATATGATTGATGAGATCATTGTGTGCATCTTCTCCTGTATCATCATCTTCAAGTGTACGATTGACTAAAAAAGGGTACATTTTCCAAATACTCAGTGCCGTTCCTGCAACAAATGCTATCATCATCCATGTTGATGTGCTAATTTCCATCTTTTTATGACCTTTGTTTGAAAGTTTTTCAATTATAGGACAATTTAGATAAAATTGCATTTATGAATGATAAAGTATTTACAAAACCGATAAAAAAACAGTTTGAATTTGATGAAGAGGTGGCTGCTGTCTTTGATGATATGTTAGAGCGGAGTGTTCCTTTTTATAAAGAGTCTCAAAATATTACTAAATTTTTTACTCTAAAAGCTCTCAGTGATGGTGGTAGGGTTTATGATCTTGGCTGCTCAACTGCCTCTTTACTTATAGCCATTGATAAAGACTGTGATGTAAATGCAGAACTCATAGGCATAGATAATTCAGAGGCAATGCTTGAGCGTGCACAAAAAAAGATAGAGGCTTTTGGTGCGGATATATCTGTAGAAAATGGAGATATCTTAGAGTATAGCTATAAAAAAGCAGATGTATTTATCTCAAATTATACCTTACAGTTTGTACGCCCTTTAGTAAGAGAAGAACTTGTTAAAAAGATAGCGGCTTCTTTAAAAAATGAAGGCTGTTTTATCTTTAGTGAAAAGGTGATCTCTCACCATCCAAAGCTCAACAAAGATCTGATTGAGTGTTATTATGATTTTAAAAAAGGGCAGGGCTACTCTGAGTATGAGATTATGCAAAAGCGTGAAGCTTTAGAGAATGTACTTGTGCCCTATAGTGAAAAAGAGAATATTATTATGGCAAAAAATGCAGGATTTTCACATTGTGAAGTACTCTTTCGCTGGGCAAATTTTGCTACTTTTATAGCTATAAAGTAGTTTTACCAAACATTTGCATTGTGATCTTCTTTTGGAGTTAATGCTTTTTTGATTCCTTTATAGGATACAATATCATCCTCTCCACACTCTTTATGGTAATAGCCTTGGAGATCATAGTACTCTTTACAATCACTGTAATATTTCAGTGAAACACCATGTTTATTCACACAGCCTGAAAAGAAAAGATTTATTGCTAAGAGTGTTGTAAAAAAGATTATCTGTTTCATATTTTTTCTAAAGCACATACTATACCTAAACTTTAAAACTCTCTTTTGTTTTACACAGATCCGTTAAAAAACACTCATCACATTTTGGATTTTTTGCAGTACATATATAACGCCCAAAAAGTACCATTCCCTGATGCAGAGCATGGAGATCGTTTTTAAATTTTTTAACGAGTGTCGCTTCTGTTGCTTTGGCAGTCTTATCATCACTCAGACCCAAACGGTGAGAAACTCGAAATACATGAGTATCGACTGCCATTAAGTTTGCTCCGGTGTATTCGATCATAACAACATTGGCAGTTTTTTGCCCTACACCGGCAAGTGTTTGGAGTTCTTTTTCATTCATAGGAATTTCTCCATTATAAACCTCTACAACCCGCTGTGCCATTTTTATTATGTTTTTTGCTTTATTGTTAAAAAATGAACATGTGTTCAGGAGTGCTTTTACATCTTCTATATCAGCTTGGGCTAACTCTTTTGGGGATGGATATTTTTCAAAAAGTGCCGGTGTTATAAGATTTACTCGTTTGTCTGTACATTGTGCAGAGAGAGCAACAGCCACAACCAACTCATAAGCATTTTTATACTTTAACTCTGTCACTGCGTCACTGTAACGCTCTATAAAACGTTTGTGGATCTCTTGGATCTCTTTTTTTGTTGCTTTTTTCATAAAGGAATTTTACCAATATTTGTGATATAATCAAAACAACGGAGGATAGTTATGGGCTTTTTTTCAATGATGTTTGGCACTACAAAGAAAAACGAGACGCTCTATGTTCATAAAAAGGAGATATCTGAGTATTTGGATAGTAACTTTTTTAAAAGCATAGTTGATGGCAGTGAGAGTATGATACTCTGCTTTTTGGAAGGTGAAGGTTGGATCTGGGCAAACAAGCATTTTTTTGACCTTATGTCATATCATGATATAAATGATTTTAAGAGAGAAAAAGAGAGTATACGAGAACTCTTTTTAAGTGAAAGCGAAGAGATCTTTACCGAGTCCGATAAAAGCTGGCTGGATTATATAAAAAAATATAGAAGCGACGGCTATAGAGTAAATATAGCATCTTCAAAAAAGCATGAGGTACTTGTTATCGATGCATATTGTCGAGTATATCCGCATAATAAAAATTTATATATTTTAGAATTACGTGATGTTACAGAGTTGCAAAAAGCATGTCTGAAAACACAAGAGGTAGAAAAATTAAAGAGTAGATTTTTGGCAAATATCGGGCATGAGTTTAGAACACCGATGAATGGGATTGTCGGTTTTATAGAGCTTTTAAAAGAGACAGATTTAGATAAAAAACAGTTAGAATATATAAATATGATCTCGAAATCTTCAAAAAGCTTAATGACAAACATAGAGATGCTTTTGGAACTCTCCCAATTGCAAGGCGGTCGTTTAAAACTTAAAAATGAACCTTTTAATCTTCTTGGTGAAATTGAAAAATTTGCATATCATTTTTATAAAGCCGGTGAGGAAAAAGGTGTAAAAGTACTCTCTTTTATTGATCCAAAGCTTCCGCAAAAACTTACCGGTGATGTAGACAAAATTATACAGGTTATGAATGCTATTACACATAATGCCGTAAAATTTACTCCACGAGGCGGCAAGGTTATTATAGAAGTCAAACTTTTAAAACGTGCACAAAATGGTGAGTGTAGTATAGGGTTTGGTGTAAAAGATAACGGAAAAGGAATTTCAGAGGAGCAGATAGCTCTTATCACTGAGCCTTTTACTGCAGGAAATCATGCTGATGAGCGTATGGGAATTGGTTTAAGTCTTTCACATGGTTTGACAAAACTGATGGGTTCTGAGTTACGAATAAGCAGTGAAACAGGAAGTGGCACTTATGTTAATTTTGTATTGAATTTTAAAAATGCAGAAGGACAGAGTTACAAAATGGTACCGAAGAAAAAAGTAAAGGTACTGCTGCTTGATACATCCAAAGTAGATGAAGCAAACTTGTTTACAACATATCTGCGGTCGTTTGCTATTGATGTAATAAAAGCCAATCAAATGGATGAATATCTTTACGATGGTATAGATGGACTCTATATTGTTGCAAATCAACATGAATCATCATGGATGCTTGAGCTTGGAACATATACGAAAAAAGCACCTATTACACTGCTTTTGGATGAGAATGAGAAACTACAGACAAAACTGACGCATATAGTTGATGAAGTTATTCATAAACCGCTTCTGCCAAGTTCTATGGCAGTACATCTCTATGCTATCCATGCTGTAGAATCAAAGTTTCCAAAACAAAATATCTCAGAATTAAAGCTTAAAGAAGAGATTAAGGCACTTGTTGTTGAAGATAATCTTATAAATCAGAGATTGATTCAAATACTTTTACAGGAGTATAATATTAAAGTTACAACTGCCAGCAATGGTTTAGAAGCAGTTGATATGACCCAAAAGAAAAATTTTGATATTATATTTATGGATATTGATATGCCGGAGATGAATGGGATTGTAGCAACAAAACTTATTAAAGAAAATAGAACACAGCAAAGTACAAAAGTACCGATTGTGGCACTTACCGCAATGGCAATGGAAGGTGATCGCGAGATGCTTTTACGAGAAGGCTTGGATGACTATCTTTCAAAACCACTCACGCGGACAAAACTAGAGATTATTTTAGATAAATATCTCAAAGTAGTCGCATAAAATAGAAGTTGTTTAATAATCATTAATATAAACTTATTAAACTTTTCATAATTAATTACAAGGAACTATAATGAATAAAGTTGCAATTTTACTTTCTGCTTTACTTTTAACAGGAGTAGTAGCATCTGCAAAAACTTTGGTAACAGTTAACGGTAAGACTATTACACAAGAAGAAGTTGATCAGGAGTTGATGCAGGCTACACAGGGTAGATTTAATCAAGTACCGGCTGATCGTCAAGCTGCATTTAGACAACAGGTTCTACAACAGCTAATCGGTAAAGAACTTATCTATGGTGATGCAAAAAGAACAGGTATTACAAAATCTGCTGAGTATAAAAAAGAGTATAAAAAACTTGAACAGAGAATGAAAAAAGAGCTTGCAATTCAAGTTTGGCAGAAAAAAGTACTTGATGGTATCAAGATCTCAAATAAAGAGTTAAAAAACTACTATAAGAAAAATATTGATGAGTTTAGAGAAAAAGAGTCTGTGCATGCTCGTCATATTTTAGTAAAAACAGAAGCTGAAGCTAAAAAAATTATCAATCAGCTTAAATCTTTAAGTGGTAATAAGCTTAAAGAGAAATTTATAGAACTTGCTAAAAAAGAGTCTACTGGACCTAGTGGACCAAATGGCGGTGATTTAGGCTATTTTTCAAAAGGACAGATGGTACCGGCATTTAACGATAAAGTATTCTCTATGAAAAAAGGTACTATTACTCAAAAACCTGTTAAAACTCAGTTTGGTTACCATGTAATCTATTTAGAAGATAAAAAACCATCAATGACAAGAAGTTTTAAAGAGGTAAAACCATTTATTGAACAACGTCTGAAAATGGAAAAATTTAAAGAAGTTATGAAGAAAAAAATGGATCGACTTCAGAAAAAAGCTACTATTAAGTAAGTAGTTATGAAAATCTCTCCTCTGTCTAAGATTATTTTAGATGAGCGGGAGTTTCTTGTCAAGCGGGATGATCTCATTGATCCCTATTTGGCAGGAAACAAGTACAGAAAACTCTACACTCTTTTACAAACTCCAAAAGATACTTATACAACTATAATCTCCTATGGTGGAACACAATCCAATGCAATGTTGGCAATTGCTGCTATGTGCAAAGCAAAAGGGTGGAATTTTATCTACTATACAAAAGAGCTCTCCAAAAAACAAAAAGAGCATCCTGTTGGCAACTATGCCACTGCTTTACAACTTGGAATGCAGCATCATGAGATAGAAAATGAACTCTATAGAGATTTTATAGCTTCGTTACGTATTGTTATAGATGAAAAAACTTTTATAATCGATCAGGGTGGGGCAGTTACTGAAGCAAAAATAGGTTTAGAGGTCTTAGCAGCAGAGTTGCGTTTTCAACTGCAAGAGTATCCTCAGATCAAAGCTTTGGCAACCCCATCAGGTACTGGAACAACAGCACTCTTTTTGGCACACTCCCTTCCTGAATATACAATATATACAACCCCTTGCGTAGGAGATAGTGCATATTTAGAAGAACAGATGTTCGCACTTGCTACCCTTCCTCATAATCTTACTATATTAGAGCCCAAAAAAAAGTATCACTTTTCAAAACCATACAGAGAATTTTATGCAATCTATAAAAAACTGCTGCAAAGCGGTGTAGAGTTTGACCTGCTCTATGCACCTGCTATGTGGCAGTCTCTGCTTGAGACAACTTCAGAACCGATCTGTTATATTCACAGTGGCGGGGTGAGTGGAAACAGCTCTATGCTGCAAAGATATAAAAAATTTGACAAAGAGTAACTCAAGGAGTATAATTTATGCTACTAAAGTTGCAAAGCTTTTGTATGAAATGTTCTATACTTACACCAGAAAAAAATAAAAGGATTGAGAAATGAGTAATAATATTTTTGAAAAACTAACACATAATATGACAGAAGCAATTGAGAGTGCGGTATCTTTGGCACTTCATAATAAAAATCAGGAAGTGACACCTATTCACTTCTTATGGGCACTGCTAACAAACAGTGATTCAGTACTGAACCAAATGTTTAATAAAATGGGTGTAGATAAGGTGGCAATGGAGCTAGACATCAAGTCTATGGCTGAGAAACTGCCAAAATCTTCATCTGTGACAAAAGAGAGTATTAAACTCTCTCACGAATTTGTCAGAACACTGCAAAACGGTGAAGGTCTGATGGCTAAAAACGGTGATGCTTATTTAGCTGTTGATACATATATCTTAGCTAACTTGCAAACAGCGCCATTTTCAGATATTTTACCGAAATATGTTGATGTAATGGAGCTTGCAAAAGAACTAGAAGCGGCGCGTGGTGGTGCGAAGATCGATTCTCAGACTGCAGATGAGACGCTTGAAGCACTCTCTAAGTATGGAATTGACCTTACAAAAGAGGCAGCGGAAGGAAAACTTCCTCCTGTAA
>Ga0256837_1002438_pt1 | contig 11544 bp, 11 predicted proteins | sample 4562384metaG_FD_185976 | JGI IMG/M metagenome (GOLD analysis project Ga0256837, IMG submission 185976) | Hydrothermal vent microbial communities from Guaymas Basin, Mexico - 4561-384 | ecosystem: Environmental > Aquatic > Marine > Hydrothermal vents | place: Mexico: Guaymas Basin | collected... | reverse complement strand
TATTACTTGCACCTACATCTGCTACAACTTCATCGTTCATCAATAGAACCTCATATATTTCATCGATTTGACTTGCTGATAGCTTCGCATAATTTGTAAAATAATCTTTAAAAAACTCATTCCCAGCATTGTGCGTCTCTACTTCAAGCAATGCAGGATTATTTAAATTTTGTGCTAGAACCTCTCTCACTATCGTTGTTTTTCCTACGTTTCCGCTATTATTAATTACTGCTATTTTACTCATTTGTATCTCCTTAAATTAAAATTTATTGTATCTGTTAAATAACTCATTTTTTGTTTTTGTATCATTCATAATTTCTGTTACATTTCTTCTTCTTTCTACATTTTCTACATCTTTTTTTACCTCCTTTTTAGTTTGTTTTTCTACTACTTTTGGTGCTTCTTTTTCTACTACTTTTGGTGCTGGTTCTGGAGTAGAAATTTGAGTGTCATTTTTGATAATTACATCATCAAAATTGTTACTATTTTTCTTAACATTTTTTCTAACCCATTTGTAAAAAGTATCATCTTTTATTTCAATTTTAAGTGCATCTTCTAATACATTTTTTGTAAGTTTAATTGTTAAATTATTTGTGTTAATTAGTTTAGCAATATCATTTTTTAGTAAATTAAAAATAACACTTATTGCTTTTTTATTACCATTCCTGTAGCTCTCAATTTGTTGATTTAGTAAGTTTTTTATACTTATATCAAGTTCATCTAACATTTTCATTCCTTTATTTATTTTGTCATAATGTAGGCATATATTTATCATACATCTATCATAGATTTATCATAATGACATCACAATTTTATCATAATTTTATCACAATGTCAATAGCTATGATTAGTTTATGATTGAATTATGATTTGATTGTGATTTGTGTATGATTTAGTTATGACTTGACTATGCTTTATCTTTTTTGGTATAATTCATTAGTTAGATAGCAAGCAATTACAAAGTATTACTCCTTGCGGAGTAAACATTTGTATGCTTGTAGGGGAAACCCCTAACCCCTTTTCCACCCCCAACCCCTTCCAGGGGAGTCATAAGCTACCCTTTTCCTATCGGATCGGGAAGCTTTTTTCGTAGCTTTGACTTGGTCGGTGAGGCATAAACAAAAAGGGTAACAGCATTTTTTCCCCTGTAAGAAAAAGCGTAGCTTTTCTATCCCTCTTACACCTTTAAGGGATTAAATAAATTACTTTATTTTGAAGTGGGGAATGTGATTAAAACAAACAAAAAAGGATACAAAAATGGCTAATGTAAAACCTATAAAATATGACAAAGTTTTGACATTAAAAGTTGATGATGAGATACTTACAAAAATAGATTTTATAGCAAAAGAAACTGGGAAAAAAAGAAGTGAAATTATTAGAGATTTTATTACTAAAAAAGATATAAAAATAACTACTAATAACAGCACAAAAAGAGATGATAAAAAATTATTATATGAGCTTAATAAAATAGGTAATAATATAAATCAGATTGCATATATTCTAAATGTAGCAAACAATCAAGATTTTTTAGATGATGTAGATTACAAAAACATATTAGAGCAGTTACAACTATTAAACATTCAACTAAAACAAACATTACAATTATAATAGGAGGGATAGCAAAAATGCTAATAATTTATGATGATAAAAATAGAAAAAGTGGGGTAAAAAAGTATCTAGAACAGGGGACAAACAACGATAGAAATAAAAAAGATGAGAGAATTGCACTCCTAGGGGATTTAGATGTGTTAGATAAAACAATTAAATATTCTAACACTTTTAAAAAGAACTGGAAAGGCGAACATTATAGAAATATCGTTTTGAGCTTTGAAGAAGATAATATAGATGAGGAAACATTAAAACAAATAGCAGAAGATTTTGACAAAAATTATACTATAGGACTGAATGCAGATGAATATGTAAGCTATTCGGAAGTCCATTACCCAAAAGTTAAAATAAAATTAAAAGATATTTCCGACCCAAACTATAGGACTTTTTACGAACAAAACAAATATAAAGATGATTTTGATTTAGATAAGTTTATGCAAGAGCTTGACAAAAAAAACATAACTTACACATTAAAGAAAAGAAAACCTCATATTCATTATACGATTGCACTTTATAGCCCAAAACTTAATGTAAAGTTGGATCTTGGAACACACGGAGATAGAGGATTTAACAGCAGAGGGAAAGAGATAAAACTTTTAAAAGAGTATTTAGAAAAAAAATACAACTTAAAAAGTGTTACTAAAAAACCCCTGACACAAGGGAGAGATGAGATTTATATAAAAGATAAATATAGTAAACAAGTAGAACTTAAAAAAGATATAAAAGCATATATAACAGCTAACATAAACAAATTTGATGAATTTGAAGACATGATAGATGATATAACAAAAACTTTTAGAATAGAAAATATTAAATACAGCACAGCAAGAGCAAAAACTAAATATATATCTATCAAACACCCTGACTTTGAGAGAAATATAAAACTAAAAGGGGATTTATTTTATAAAGATACATTTAAACAATCAAAACAAAACCTACAAAACACCAACCAACCAACCTACATTCCCCACACAGAGCAAGGAAGTGCTTACTCTATCCAAAAATCCCCTGAACTTATAAAATTACAAGACTACAGAATACAAAATTTAAACAAAAGATATAGAAAGAAAAGAGAATTTCTATCTAAAGAATTTAAGGAAAGACAATTTAAGTTATTTTATTATGCTCCAAAACTTTACAAAATAAAAACAAATACAAGTAAGATTTTAAGTAATTACAATGGGGTTAATTTGTTAAGCAGTTTATTTAAAAGTGAGCTTAAAAACTTTACACAAAATTTAAGTAATTTATTTAATACAGCAGTAAAAAGTTACAGTAACTATAGTAAAGCAAAAGCAAAAAAGTTAGAATTAGAACTAAAACAAGAGAGGTTAAAAGCCCGATTTGTAGCGAATAGAGAGCAATACAAAAAGAAATTTGAAGAGCAATTAAGCATCTTAAAAGAAAAACAAACAACAAATGTAGTAGATACTAAATTAAAAGAAGTAAATAACAAGATAAAAGCAAAAGAAATAGACCTTAAAAGCCTAAAAGAGCTTGTAAATGCAAAAGACTTATTAGATTATTTACATAACAAGCAAATTATAAAAACAGATTATGAGGTATTAGCAAATAATAAAATAAAAGTAGGACAAAAAAGACTTAATGTATTAGATTTTTGCCTAAAAGAGCTACATCTAAACTTTCAAGAAGCTACTACATTACTAAAAGATGTTTATAGTTTAGATTTAGAACAAGTAAAAGGAGATGAGATGACAAAAATTGACTGGGGAGAATTAAAAAGAACTATTAACCCTCTAATTTTAAATAAACTTTTTAATGCTAATATAGACAAAAAACAGATAGTTAAGGGGTTTGGAGCAAACAAAGATGAATACAGGATAAAAGTAGGTAATAAGCATATAACAATAACAGATTACCTTTTAAAAGAGCTTAAATTTGAATACAAAGACATAAAAGATCCTAATTTTATAAACAAACTTAAACTAACAAATAAAGATTTACTATTAAATAACTTAAAAGAAATAAACAAAAATGATGCAGAAGAGATAGCAAAAAGAAACAGAGAACAGGTAGAGTTTATAAACTATTTTAACTTACATAATTTAAGCATTTTTGCGGAGGCTTTGGGATATGAATACAAAAAAGAAAAAAGCACTAGAACCTACCAAGTGCTAAAAAAAGATGAAGATACAATTATAGTTTATAAAAATAAAAAAGGACATTACAGATTTAAAAGACCTAATCTAAATGAAAATATAGCAAAAAGTGGTGGAATTTACGAGCTTTTTGCAAGTAATAATATAAAAAGATATGACCTAATTGTAAATAAAATTAAAAGCATAAATAAGGCAAAATTTGATGAACTGCGAGAAAAATTTGGAGCATTAGAAGTTGGGGGATATGATAATTACGAAAAACAAGCAGAAGCACGCAACCTATGGGAAAGTTACAGTAATAAAGTAAATTTTGCTTATTTAGAACAGGAAAGAAAGTTAAATATAAATACTATAAATAAATATGCACACAACTTTAAACAAAACAAAAGAAGTAATATTGTAGTTCAAATGTTTAAAAATGATACAAACAATGGCTTTAAATTCGTAGGAAATAGTCATAGAAATAGCAATTTTAAGTTAATTGAGGGTAACAAAGGAGTAGAAATACTTACTCCAAAAGGGCTTGAAATAGGGGAAGAGGCAACAATAATTGTGTGCGAAAATTATGTGGACGGATTAAGTTTAGCAGAACTAACAAAAAGCGATAAAGCTATAATTTTAAGCACAACAGGGCAACCAAATCAAGACATTTTAAAGACAATTACAAATTATATAAAAAATAGACAAGCAAAAAATGTTTATATAGCTTTTGACAACGATGAGAACGGAGAACACTACACACAACAATTACTACAAACATTCAAAGAGCTGGGACTAAAAATAGATAATATAAAAAGAGCAAGACCGAAAAATAAGGACTTTAACGAAGATTTAAAAGAGTTAAAAAGCAAAATTGATGAGATAAATAAAGATATTGTTATAGAACAGAAGACTGAAGTTAAGGAAATTGAAGATAAAGAAAATAATAATGATGAGATAGGAGAGATAGGGATAGGGTAAGCTACGCTTCCCTTCAAGGGGGAATGATGAGGGGGAAATGTAGTTGGTTCCTTAAAAGTTACTTAACATAATATTATTTATATATACTACTTAATGTAATATAATTATACGACCAACTATAAGATAAAAAACTTACAAAAGTTTTATGAAATTTTTACTAAATACTCTTGACATACGAATAAAAATTTGATATAATATGGTATAAAAACAAGAAAAGGAGACGAAATGACTACGAAACTTTGTAAGCAAGTATGTAGAAGAAAATGAAGATTTACTTAAACTATTTTAATTAAAAACAAAGGAGAACAAAATGGAAAATATAATGATAACGGAAAACATGGGAAATATGACAGTAAATGAAGCATTTGAAAGATTAGTAAACTTAATAAATGATTGGACAGGAGCAAGTGAAACAGCACTTAAATTTTTACAAGCCTATAAAAAACAATCAGATTTTGATTTAAGATTAATGTTTAAACTTGATTACAAAAACAAGCAAGCTGTGGCAACACTCCTACAAGTGATGGGAAGAGAGGAATACTGGGAAATATGTAAGTTAATTAACCTTGAAGAACTTGAAAAACTTGAAGAATTAAGGAGATAAAAAATGATTAAAATTAAAAAATTAGTTACAAAAGCAAACGAAATAAAAGCAAAAGAACCCCAATTCTTCTGCTCGGACTGGTTACCTATCCCAAGAAACACCTTAACGATGATTTCAGCCCCAGGGGGGACAGGGAAAAGTTTTTTAAGTATACAATTAGCAATTAGAATTATAGCAAAAAATCCAGAAGCAAAAGTATTGCTTTGGTTGAGCGAAGATCCTTTATTTTTAACAAAGGACAGAATTAACAAAATCTTTAATAGGATTTTACCCAACTTGTTAGACAAAAAAGAAGAAATATTAAAAAATATCGACATCATCGGAGCCGAACAGGAAACAATTTATTTCAAAAAATTAGAAAAAAAAGAAAGAGAAGAGTTAGAAAAAGAATTAGTTCTTAATTATAATGTTATTGTAATAGACCCTTTAATCGCCTTTTATGATGGGGAAGAAAATAGCAACAGTCAGGCAAGAGAATTTATGAATTTATTAAACAGAATGGCGCAAAGTCGGCTTTTAAGCATTATTTTAATCCACCACCACAACAAAAATAGTGAGGGGACAAAGACAAGGGGAGCCAGTGCTTTTGTAGATGCAGTAAGACTTTTATACAGCATAAGCACTATAAAAAATAAGGAAACAGAAGAAATACACCCGACTAAAAGGCTTATAAAAATTGAAAAAGATAACTGGGGTGTAAGAATGTTATTAGATAAAGATAAGCTTGAAAGAGAAATTTTGCCGTATAGTAGTAGTAGTGGTGGTAGTATAAATATAAGTAATGATGATGATTATAGTGATATGCCCGAAATACCAGGGTTAGGAGAATATTAAGGAGGTAAAAATATGGATAATGAAAATTTACTTGAAACAAAATTAGACCACAAGACACTACATTTTTTGCCTTTTTTACCAAGCAGAACAAGAAGAAAAAAATTTACATTAAAAGGTGTTTGGGGAAAAACACAATTTATAGTAAAAGCGCCAGAAACTGTTAATAGCTACGATTTAATTACTTTAATGTTTGTTACAAAAGCATATTTAAAAAAAAATTGGCACGCAGGTTATATTGAAGAAGAAAAAAAGAAAATTGCAGGGTTAGAACTTGATTTAGAGCAAACTTGTAGGGAAAGGGGAATATTAAATAAAAAAGTAAATAGGGAAACGATTTTGATGAGCCTAATGAGATTAAGTCACGTTGACCTATTTTTTACAGTTGATAAAGAAACAACAATGACAAAATACATCTATGAGATAAAATACGATTTAGATTATAAAAAAGTAAAAATATATGCAAATAAAAGATTTGTAGAGTTTATAAGCAACAAAGGAATATTACTTAATTTAAACAATTTTGTTAAGTTAGAGCAAAGCAAAAGCAGTGGAAAAGAATATGCTACTTTACTGTATGCATTTTTAAATGGAACTAAAACAAAAATAAATTGGAAAGGCAAAAGTATACTGAAATGGCGAGAAAAATATACTGAAGAAATGCTATTTAATGCAATAAAATTAAATGAAACAAATATGACAATAACAGATAAAAGAAAAGCCCTAAAAAAAGCGTTTGGATTATTACATACAGAGTTAAAACTACCACAATATATATACAATAAACTACAAATGTGGGTAAGAACAGATTTAATACAGAATAGAAATAATAAAATAAAATAAGAGATAGGGAAATGACAACCCTAAAACGGGAAATGACAACCCTAAAACGGGAAATGACAACCCTTATACCCCCCTTGTCAGCCCCTTATTTATGGACTTTTAAAAACCCTATAGTAATTATAGTAATTATAGATTACTATATAGGGGCTTTTTTAGCCCCTAAAGTAATTAAGTTTGGTTAAGAAAGAGGGATAGAAAGCTACGCTTTCCTTAAAGGGGAAAAAGTAAGGAAGTGAAAGATTAACCAGTTATCTGACATCTTTTCCCTACTGCCTAACATAAGATTAAGAGTGATTTTAAAGTGATTTTAAAGCGATTTAAGAGGATTTAAGAGCTTTTTTTAACTTTTATATACATTTTACTATTAAAACTACAAAAGTTGCTTAAATCGAAGCTATTAAGCAAAAAAAGCTATTAAGGTTAATTCCTTTAAAAAATTACTTAATATATACTTAACATAATATTATTTGTATATACTACTTAATATAATATAATTATACGACCAACTATAAGATAAAAAACTTACAAAAGTTTTATGAAATTTTTACTAAATACTCTTGACATATAAATAAAAATTTGATATAATATGGTATAAAAACAAGAAAAGGAGACGAAATGACTACGAAAAAATTACTAAAAAACATTAACAAATATAAGAAAAAGACGCAGACAAAGAAAAAGCTAACTATACTAATAAGTGAAGATAACTATAATGCTCTAAAAGATTTAGAACTTAACGCAGGAGTGCTAATAGACGACATCTTAACCGATTTAATACAAGAAATAGAAGACGAACATACGACTAACAATACTAACGATGATACGACAAATAAAGTTAGCAATACGACTAACAATACTAACAAAAGAACAACTAATAAAGTTAGAAGCACAACTAAAAGGACAAAGACATAACAACCCTTCCTCCCCTCTTTTTCCCCTACCAAGGGAAGCGTAGCTTACCCTATCCCTTTTTAGAGCAAACATAAAATTAACATAAATTTGTATGGTTATTATAAATAATATAAATAAAAAAAGAAGAGGTAAGGTAGGTAAAAAAGGCAAAGAAGAGATTATTTTTGTATCAAATATTTATCACCTCCAGCATTTATACTTGCAACCTCTGGGGGAACTACATAACATTTGTAAGGTTTTTTGCTACTATTATAGCAAACGCTACTATATTTTAAACTAAATATTATATCATTTCTAAAATTTAAAAAAATAATACCTACACCTATAGCAATTCCTAATATAACCCCACTAATTGCAATTCCCCATTTTTGGAAAAATGTTTTTTGTTTTAACTCTGCATTTATACTTGCTATTGTTTTATTAGTTTCTTTTTTTAGATTATTTACAATCTCATTTCTTCTTTTGTTAAACTCTTCTGCTATTTTATTTTTTTCTGCATCAAACCCCTTAATTATTTCATTTCCAAGCTCCTGGGTATTTTTTGCTATATCTTCGACGATTTGTTTTTTGTTTGTTACTACATTATTTAATGTGTAAGCCATTTCTTCAGTCAGTTGGTTATATGTTTCAAGCCTAATTTCGGTTTTTTGCAATATTTCATCAATTTTTGTCGTTATATTTAGTTCTAACCTTTTTTTGTAGTCTTTTAATTCTTTCACTAAATTACTTAACTCATCTTTATTTTCTTTAAGAACATCTACAAAAGCACCATTATTTTTTGATATATTGTTAAGTTTTACTATAATTTGTGTTAAAATTTCAATGTTTTTAGTTGTATTTGCTTCATTTTTGTAAATATTACTATCAATATTGTTGAAAGAGCTTAATAACTCTTCCAACTTTTTTATTTGTTCTTCTGTCAGATATTGTGTTTTCCTCATCTCCATCCAGACTGTTTCTAATTTATCTAAATCACCCATCTTAAGCCCCTTTTGCGATATTTACGATATTTTCAAAAACTCTTTTGAAGTCTTCATACACTTTTTTTCCTGACATTTTCGCAAGATCCAGCTTTACCCATTTTGCTTGTTCTTGCGTTCCCTTACTTTCAACGATTTTAGCTCTGTAATCTGTTTCATCTTCTACTATTTCGTTTAGGGTTTTATTTAATAATTCTAATTCTTTTAGCAGTTTAGTTTCTCTTATCATCATATTTTTATTAAATCTAAACCCTAATTTTTTTGAAGCATTTAAAAGTATTTCAAAGTCTTTTTCAAAGCTAAGAGGATTTGCTCTGTTTGCTACGACTACTATTTTATTTGTATCTATTCCAAAATTTTTTAATATATTTACTGTTTTAAGTGTATCTTTCATTTGTTTTGCATCAGCTGTCGTTGGAACTATAAAAATATCAAACGATTCTTCTAGTCCTGTAAATTCTAACATTTTATTAAAAAATTCTAAAATGTTACTTGCACCTATATCAACTACTACATCTTCATTTTCTATCATTTTCGTGTGAAGTGTAGTTATTTCATTTGCATCTATTTTTACATATTCTTTAAATTTGTAATTACTATTTCCAGAGTTGTGTGTTTCAATTTCAATTAGCACAGGGTTGCTTAAATTTTGTGCTAGAACCTCTCTCGCGATTGTCGTTTTCCCTACATTCCCTGAATTGTTTAAAATTGCTATTTTACTCATTTTTTATCTCCTTATAACTTATAAAAATTGATTTATGTCTATATCTGTGTTTGCTAATTTATCTAACTTTTCTTTTGTTATACTACTACTTGCACTGTCATTTTTATCATTTTTTTGCGTTGTTTCTACATCTTTTTTTACATCTTTTTTTACCTCCTTTTTAGTTTGTTTTTCTACTACTTTTTTTACGACCTTTTGTGCTTCTCTTTCTACTACTTTTGGTGCTGGTTCTGGAGTAGAAATTTGAGTGTCATTTTTGATAATTACATCATCAAAATTGTTACTATTTTCCTCAATATTACTTTTTGTTAAGTATCTTCTCCAGAATGTATAAAAACTTTGAATAGGAATATTTACTTCTAATTCAGCTTCTATAAATTCTAATATCTCTTTCTTATTCAAACCTTTTTTAGTTAGTAGATTTATATCTTTTATTAAGTGTTTTAAACCTTTACTAATTTGTTTATTTTTAATTAAGTCTTTTGCTATTTTGTATTTCTTTTTTTCAAACTCATCTGCTAATAGCTTCATTTTTCAATCCTTTTTTTTAGTTCTGTATTATAACATAAAATAAACCATATGTAAATAGTAAATGAATAGTTTTTGAATAATTATTGAATAATTGTTGAATAAATGATGAATAAATTGTGAATAGATTGTGAATAAACTCTATATTGATATTCAGAAATTATTCGTTTTCTATTCATTTGATATTCACTTGCTATTCATAATCTTTTTTGGTATAATTCATTAGTTAGATAGCAAGCAATTACAAAGTATTACTCCTTGTGGAGTAAAACATTGTTGCTTGTAAGGGAGAACCCTTAACCCCTTCCACCCCCAACCCCTTCCAGGGGAGCATAACACAAGCCACCCTTTTCCTATCGGATCGGGAGGCTTTGACTTGGTCGGCAAGGTATAAACAAAAGGGTAACAGCATTTTTTCCCCTATAAAAAAAGCGTAGCTTTTCTATCCCTTTTGGGATTAAATAAATTACTTTATTATGTATGGGGAATTTGATTAAAACAAACAAAAAAGGATACAAAAATGGCTAATGTAAAACCTATAAAATATAACAAAATTTTAACACTAAAAATTAACGATGAGATACTTGCAAAAATAGATTTTGTAGCAGAGCAAACAGGCAAAAAAAGAAGTGAAATTATTAGAGATTTTATTACTAAAAAAGATATAAAAATAACTACTAATAACAGCACAAAAAGAGATGATAAAAAATTGTTATATGAGCTCAATAAAATAGGTAATAATATAAATCAAATTGCTTACATTTTAAATGCAGCAAACAATCAAAATTTTTTAGATGATGTAGATTACAAAAACATTTTGGAGCAATTACAACTATTAAATATACAACTAAAACAAACACTACAGGAACAGGAATAAAGGAGCAAAAATGCTAATAATTTACGATGATAAAAACAGAAAAAGTGGTGTTAAAAAGTATTTGGAGCAGGGGACAAATAATGATAGAAATAAGAAAGATGAGAGAATTACACTTTTGGGCGATTTGGATATATTAGATAAAACAATTAAATATTCTAACACTTTTAAGAAAAGTTGGAAAGGCGAACATTATAGAAATATAGTTTTGAGCTTCGAGGAAGACGACATAAGCGAGGAAACATTAAAACAAATAGCACAAGAGTTTGATGAGAACTACACGATAGGCTTAAACAAAGATGAATATGTAAGCTACGCAGAAGTCCATTACCCAAAATTAAAATTAAAATTAAAAGATATTTCCGACCCAGAGTTTAGGACTTTTTACGAACAAAACAAATATAGAGATGATTTTGATTTAGATAAGTTTATACAAGAGCTTAACGAAAAAAATATAACTTACACATTAAAAAAAAGAAAACCCCATATTCATTACACAATCGCACTTTATAGTCCGAGGTTAGATGCAAAGTTAGATCTTGGAACACACGGGGACAGGG
>Ga0256837_1002437_pt1 | contig 11549 bp, 6 predicted proteins | sample 4562384metaG_FD_185976 | JGI IMG/M metagenome (GOLD analysis project Ga0256837, IMG submission 185976) | Hydrothermal vent microbial communities from Guaymas Basin, Mexico - 4561-384 | ecosystem: Environmental > Aquatic > Marine > Hydrothermal vents | place: Mexico: Guaymas Basin | collected... | reverse complement strand
AATGAAGAAGCAGGAGAACATTTTACACCTAGAGAAGTTATAGACCTTATGACACACATCATCTTTGATCCTATAAAAGATAACCTACCTCCTGTTATGACTATATATGATCCTGCTTGTGGAAGTGGTGGTATGCTTACAGAATCTCAAAACTTTATAAAAGATGAAAATGGTGAGATAAAAGCTACTGGAGATGTTTATCTTTATGGTAAAGAGATAAATGATGAGACTTATGCTATTTGTAAATCAGATATGATGATAAAAGGGGATAATCCTGAAAATATCAAAAATGGTTCTACTTTAGCTGTTGATGAGTTTAGTGGAACTAAGTTTGATTTTATGTTATCAAATCCTCCTTATGGAAAATCATGGGCGAGTGAACTTAAAAATATAAAAGATGGTAAAGACATCATTGACCCTCGTTTTATTGTACGACTTAAAGATTATTGGGGAGAGGAAGCAGAAGCTGATGCAACTCCACGAAGTAGTGATGGGCAACTTCTATTTTTAATGGAGATGGTAAGCAAGATGAAAGCAACATCTTCTAGCCCACTTGGAAGTCGTATAGCATCAGTCCATAATGGTAGTAGCCTTTTTACTGGTGATGCGGGTGGTGGAGAGAGCAATATAAGAAGATATATAATTGAAAACGATATGCTTGAAGCTATCATACAACTACCAAATAACCTTTTTTACAATACAGGTATCACCACTTATATATGGATACTTTCAAATAATAAGAATCAAGATAGAGAAGGACAAGTACAACTTATAGATGCTGGAGAACTATACAAAAAACTAAGAAAAAATTTAGGTGATAAAAACTGTGAGTTTACACCTGAACATATAAACGAAATAATAGAAGTTTATCAAACTATGAAAGTGCAAGATAAAGATGATACACAAAAGCTAGCAAGTAAAGTATTTGATAATAGTGACTTTGGATATTATAAAGTAAATATTGAAAGACCAAAAAGATTAAAATCACAACTAAGAGATGATTTGATAGAAACACTTAGATACGACAAGGCACTAATAGAGCCTATGAAGTGGGCTTATGAAGAGTTTGGGGAAGATGTTTATAAAGATATGACTAAATATGAAAAAGAGATATTAGAGTGGTGCGAAAAAGAAGAAATAAATCTAACATCAAAACATAAGAAATCTCTTTTATCTCAAACTTTATGGAACAAACATCAAAATTATTTAAAGGTAGCTAATACTTTTAAAGAGCATATAGGAGCAGAATTATCAGATGATTTTAATATCTTTAAAGTAGAAGTAGAAAAGATAATAAAACAAGAGAAAATCAAATTAAGCTCAGGTGAAAAGAATCAAATATTAAATGCTATTTCTTGGTATGATGAGAGTGCTGTAAAAGTAGTAAGAAAAGTACATAAACTAAGTGGGGATAAATTAAATTCTCTTCTTGAACACTTAGGATGTGAGGAAGATAATCTTTCTGATTTCGGTTACTATAAAACAGGTAAGAAAAATGAGTATATAGAGTATGAAGCACACACAGATATAAGAGATAGTGAAAATATACCACTAAATGATGATATACAAAGCTACTATTTAAAAGAGGTGAAACCTCATGTATCTGAAGCTTGGATAAATCTTGATAGTGTAAAAATCGGTTACGAGATAAGCTTTAACAAATACTTTTATAAACATAAGCCATTAAGAAGTATAGAAGATGTTACAAAAGATATAGTGAGTCTTGAAGAACAAAGTGATGGACTTATCAAAGAGATATTAGGATTATAAGATGAGTAAATTAGAAAGATATGACTCTTATAAAGATAGTGGGGTTGAGTGGTTAGGGGAGATTCCAAGTGAGTGGGAAGTTAAGAAGTTGAAATTTTTAACAAAAGATATTTTAGGGGGAGGAACACCAAGTTCATCAACAACTGAATATTGGACAGATAATATAAATAATTCTTATTTATGGGTTTCAATAGCAGATATAACTAAATCAGAATTTATAAAAAATACTAAAAAATATATTACAAATAGTGGTTTAAGAAATTGCTCTGCAAAAATAGTTCCACCTTATTCAATATTATATTCAATATATGCTTCTTTGGGAAAAGTTGCATATTCAGATAAAATTTTAACAACCAATCAAGCAATATTATCTATTATTTTTAAAGACAAATATTATTATAAATTTATGTTTTATTACTTAAAAACTTTAACACAAGTAGCTATACATTTATCAAATTCAACTACACAAGATAATATTAGTTTAGATATTTTAAAAAATTTAACTTGTAGTATTCCACCACTTCAAGAACAACAAAAAATAGCCTCATTTCTTGATACTAAAACAGAACAGTTAGATAAAGCTATAACACAAAAAGAGCAACTTATAGAACTTTTAAAAGAGAGACGACAAATTCTTATAAATGATGCTGTTACAAAAGGGATAGATAAAACTGTAACTATGAAAGATAGTGGAGTTGAGTGGATAGGAAATATCCCTAAACATTGGGAAGTAAAAAAAGTAAAAAACATATTTAATCTAATTATCAATCCTGCACCTAATAATAATAATGAAGAACTATTGTCTATTTATACAGATATAGGTGTGAAACCACGAAGAGAACTAGCTGAAAAGGGCAATAAAGCTTCAACAACTGATGGATATTGGATAGTGAGAAAAGGTGATTTTATTGTAAATAAACTATTGGCATGGATGGGAGCAATTGGACTATCAAATTATAATGGTGTTACAAGTCCTGCATATGATATATTAAGAGCAAAAATTGATACTGTAGGTATCTATTATCATGAACTTTTTAGATTGAAAGTATTTTCGCAAGAGATGAAAAAACACTCAAGAGGTATTATGGATATGAGACTAAGACTTTATTTTGATAAATTTGGTGATATAAGAGTTCCCTATCCAGAAAAAAAAGAACAGCAATTAATTGTAAACTATATAGAAGAGAATAACCAAAAGATAAATAAAGCCATAGACCTGCAAGAGCAACAAATTGCAAAATTAAAAGAGTATAAAACAACTTTGATAGATAGTGTAGTAACTGGGAAAGTGAGGGTTTGTGATGATTAGTACATATACAACACATACAGGAACAATAGTTACATTTGATGTAGTAGTTGATGATATTTTACAAGATTTATCAACTGAGGATATAGACCCTAATAATAAAACTTTATTAAGTTTAGTAAATGATTTTGAAAGTGGTAATTGGAGAAGACAAAAATTCGAACATTTTATTTGGAATAATATTAAAGACACTGCATTATCGCAGACTGAAAGAGAAGCACTAATTGGAGAGGAGCAAACAGTATTAACCAAATCAGCAAAAAATCTTAGATTTTTAGACGGTGATGAAAAAGGTGGTGAAATAGGAGAAATATTACTTTATGGAATAATGAAAAAATATTATAATGCTCTTCCTGTTGTACCAAAAATATTTTACAAACAAAATAGAAATGATTATGCAAAAGGTGCTGACAGTATTCATATCACACTTAATAGTGATGGGACTTTTTCACTTTGGCTCGGTGAAGCAAAATTTTATAACAGTATAGATAATGCAAGATTAAACTCTATTGTAGGGTCTGTTCATAATATGTTTATAGATGATAAACTTAGAAAAGAACTTAATATTGTAACTTCACTAAAAGATTTAGATTTATTTATCGAAGATGAAGCTCAACTTGCTGATATTAAACATAAACTATCAGATGGAATTTCACTTGATGAAATTAAACAACACTTACATGTACCAATACTTATACTTCATCAATGTGATATTACTAAAGATAATACAGATAATTTTGAAGAATATAAAAGGAAGATAACAGAAGAACATATCAAAAAAGCAGAAACTTTTATGAGTAAACAAGATACAAAGTTTAGTGATATTTATCACTATAATGAGATCAAATTTCATTTAATTTTATTTCCTGTTCCTGATAAGCCAATGTTAGTAGATAGATTTTATACAAAAGCTATATTTGAGAGGGATGAAGAATAATGGATATATTTGAAGAATGCAAAGAGATAAGTAATAATATAGATATAAATAATGATAATATTGCTAGAAATAAATTAATTTTATTACTTGACTATATGAAAAAGAATGACTTAGAATATACTCCTATTATAAATCATTTAATTCGTTTGACGGGTTTATATCCATATATTGATACTAGCACTGCAATATTGGAAGATAGATTAATTCATGATGTTTTTAAGGTTGATACAGGAGACACTAATCCATTAACATTACATAGAGAACAATCAAATTTACTAAAAAAATTATTAGAGGGTAGAAATTTAGCCATTAGTGCACCTACTAGTTTTGGTAAAAGTTTTGTTATTGATTCTTTTATATCAATAAAGAAACCAAATAATATTTTAATTATTGTTCCTACAATTGCATTAACAGATGAAATAAGAAGAAGAATATACAAAAAGTTTTCACATGAATATAAAATCATTACTACTACTGATGTAGAGTTATCAGATAAAAATATATTTATATTTCCACAAGAAAGAGCACTTGCATATGTAGATGCAATAGAGCATTTAGATTTACTAGTTGTTGATGAATTTTATAAAGCAAGTTTTGATTTTGATAAAGAACGATCATCTACACTTCAAAAAACAATGTTAAAGCTTAGTGAAAAAGCAAGTCAGAAGTATTATTTAGCACCAAATATTGGAAAATTAACTAATAATATATTTACAGAAAATATGGAATTTCTATCACTTACTTTTAATACAGTATTCTTATCAACACATGAAATATTTAAAGAGATAAAGGCAAGTGAAAAAAACGTTAAATTACTTGAACTTCTTAATCTACACAGTAATGAAAAAACATTAATATATGCTGGTACATATTCTGAAATAAATAAAATATCAGAGATAATTTTAAATCATATTCCTAATAATGAATCAACCAAATTAAATCAGTTTTCAGAATGGTTAGAGATAAATTATACAAGCGATTGGTCTTTAACTAAGGTAATTAAAAAAGGAATGGGGATTCACAATGGAAGATTACATCGTTCATTAAGCCAAATTCAAATTAAACTATTTGAAGATGAAGATGGAATAAAAAATATCGTTTCAACATCATCGATTATTGAAGGAGTTAATACATCTGCTGAAAATGTAATTGTGTGGAAAAATAAAAATGGATCTTCTAAATTAAATAGTTTTACTTTTAAAAATATTATAGGAAGAAGTGGTCGTATGTTTAAGCACTTTGTAGGAAATATTTATATTTTTGAAAAACCACCAGCAGATGATATTACTCAGTTATCTATTGAATTTCCTGAAAATTCCATTGCAGATATTGATGAAGTTGAATATAAAGATAGCCTAACAAAAGAACAAATTGCAAAAATAATTGAACATAAAGAAATAATGTTTAAGATATTAGGTAAAGATATATATACTGAATTATTAAAAAGTGATGCTTTTAAATCAAAAAAAGAGATAGTTCAAAAAATAGCTATTGATATGTTTGACAACCCATCTTCTTGGAATGGTTTATCATTTTTAAATAGTGATGATTCTTCAAAATGGGAGAAATCAATTTATAAAGCTATTAATATGCAAGCAGGATGGGATGCCCCATATAGAAGTTTTGTTTACTTTGTAAGGGTTTTATCTAGAAATGGAATAAAATCTATACCTGAGTTGTTAGAAGATTTAAAGAAATATTCTGTAAGTATCGATATGTTTTTTCAATTAGAAAAAAATGTAACTTTTAAATTATCAGCACTTTTATCGGATATAAATATTTTACAAAAAATTATATTTAAAGGTCAGAATATTGATATTGCACCATTTATTTCTAAAGTATCTCATGCATTTCTACCATCAGTAGTTTATCAACTTGAAGAGTATGGATTACCAAGAATGCTATCTAAAAAAATTCATCGTAATGGAATTATTAATTTTACAGAGAAAGGTATAAATATACACTCAATCATTAATAAATTCAATGAACTAGGCATTGACTATATGAAAAATAAAGTTACTACATTTGATGAATTTGATTTATACATTTTAGATTATTTTTATGATGGTATATCTGATACAAAGGCTAGTATAAAATGAGTAATATCTTAATCTACCAAAACGATAATGGAAATATAAAAGTTGATGTTAGATTTGAAGATGAATCTATTTGGTTAAGTCAATCTCAACTATGTGAAGTATTTGGTAAAGCAAAGTCAACTATTAGTGAGCATATAAAAGCTATATTTGTAGAGGATGAGCTAGATGAAGAAGTGGTTGTTCGGAATTTCCGAACAACCACTAAGCATGGAGCAATTGAGGGAAAAACCCAAAGTAAAGATGTGAATTTTTATAGCCTTGATATGATTATAGCCATAGGTTTTAGAGTGCGTTCATCGACTGGTACAAAGTTTAGAATATGGGCAAAAGATAGACTTAAAGAGTATATAACTAAAGGGTTTGTACTAAATGATGACCGATTTAAAACAGGTTCTTCTATGAACTATTTTGATGAACTTCAAAAACGACTGAGAGACATACGAATATCTGAAAAGTTCTTTTATCAAAAAATCAAAGACATCTATATGACAAGTAAAGATTATGATTCTAAAGATGAAAAAACAGTAGCATTTTTTAAACTTGTACAAAACAAACTTTTATGGGCTATCTCATCTCAAACAGCTGCTGAACTTGTACATAGTAGAGTAGATATAACTAAACCTCTTTTAGGTATGAGTTCTTTTGATAAAGAGGGTAAAAATATTACAAAAAGAGATGTAAGTATCGCTAAAAATTATCTAAATGAAGATGAGATAAAACTATTGGGTCTTTTAGTAGAACAATACCTTGCCTTTGCAGAAACTATGGCGATGCAACAAACTCCTATGTATATGAAAGATTGGATACAAAGGCTAGATATGGTTATATCTCTCAATGGTAGAGAACTACTAAACCATGCAGGGAAAATCAGCCACCAAATGGCAAAAGAGAAAAGTGAGCAAGAGTATTTAAAATATAAAGAAAATCAAAAACAACTACAAAAACTAGAGAGTTTAAAAGAGCTTGAAGAAGATATAAAGAGGTTAAAATAATGGCATCAAAAACAAATGAACTAGCACTAGAGCAAAGTATAGAAAAAGCACTTACTGGCACAACTGCTGAAGAGTTAAAAAGTGGTGTAAGTGAACCAACACCTGCTTATGGAGTTAAAAATGACTTTTATGTAGGTTTTAATAATGATTTTAATAAAGAGTATGCCATAGATGAAAAGAGATTTTGGCACTTTTTAGAATCTACACAAGAAGATGAACTAGATAAATTAAAAAGAGATCCACAATACAAACTAAAGATTATCCAACGATTAGATAGGATGATAAAAAAGTATGGTATTTTAAAGCTACTTCGTAAAGGTCTTGATGTAGATGATGCTCATTTTACTTTACTTTATGTAGCTCCACTTGCTTCAAGTTCACAAGCTATCAAAAAAAGATTTGATAGTAATGAGTTTAGCGTTACAAGACAAGTAACATACTCAAAAGTTAATCCTCTTCAAGAGATTGATATGGTTATATTTATCAATGGTTTACCAATCATCACAATGGAACTTAAAAACCAATGGACTGGACAAAATGCTAAAGTTCATGGACAAAAGCAATATAGAGAAGATAGAGATACTACTCAACCACTTTTAAACTTTGCTAGATGTATTGTGCATTTTGCAGTTGATACAGATGAAGCGTATATGACTACTAAATTGGATGGGGCTAAAACATTCTTTTTACCATTTAACAAAGGTAACAATCACGGTAAGGGAAATCCACCAAATAATAAAGGTGGAAAAAAAGGACATAAAACAGCCTATATATGGGAAGAGGTATTTGTCAGAGAATCTCTTGCTGGACTTATACAACACTTTGTAAGACTTGATGGAAAAGATGGTGATGCTTTATCTAAACGAACACTATATTTTCCAAGATACCATCAAATGGATGTAGTTAGAAAAATTATAGATGATGCAAGTACAAAAGGTGTAGGACAAACTTATTTAATACAACATAGTGCAGGAAGTGGTAAATCAAACTCTCTTACATGGGCAGCTTATCAACTTATAGAAACTTATCCAAAAAGCTTAGATACAGTAGGTAATCGTGGATTAGATAATCCTCTTTTTGATTCGGTTATCGTTGTAACTGATAGAAGACTATTAGATAAACAGCTAAGAGACAATATAAAAGAGTTTAGCGAAGTGAAAAATATTGTAGCTCCTGCTTACTCATCATCTGAACTAAAAACAAGCCTAGAAAGTGGTAAAAAGATAATCATTACTACTATTCAAAAGTTCCCATTTATAGTTGATGGCATAGCTGATTTGAGTTATAAACGATTTGCAATAATTATAGATGAAGCTCATAGTTCACAAAGTGGTTCTGCACATGATAATATGAATCGTGCAATGGGTAAAGATAATGTTGAAGATGATACTTTAGATGCACAAGACAAAATCTTAGAGATAATGAGAACTAGAAAGATGAAAGGTAATGCTTCTTATCTAGCTTTTACTGCAACACCAAAGCCAAATACATTAGAAAAGTTTGGAATTGAACAAGAAGATGGTACTTTTGAACCATTTCATCTTTATAGTATGAAACAAGCTATAGAAGAAGGATTTATTTTAGATGTATTATCAAACTATACCACATATAAAAGCTACTATGAGATAGAAAAGTCTATAGAGGACAACCCTCTATTTGATACTGCAAAAGCACAAAAAAAGTTACGAGCTTATGTAGAAAGAAACGAGAGAACAATATCAACTAAAACAGATATTATTTTAGACCACTTTGTTAATAAAATAGTAAATACTAAAAAGCTAAAAGGCAAAGCAAAATCTATGGTAGTTACTCAAGATATTCAAACTGCTATTTTATATCATTTTGCGATAGTTGCTAAGTTAAAAGAGTTAGGCAATCCATTTAAAACTATTATTGCATTTTCTGGTAAGAAAGAAGTAAAAGGTATTGAGTACACAGAAGATGAATTAAATGGCTTTGCTAGTAAAGATATAAGTGAAAAGTTTGATACTGATGAATATAGAATACTTGTCGTTGCAAATAAATTTTTAACAGGGTTTGATCAGCCAAAACTTACATCAATGTATGTAGATAAAAAACTACAAGGAGTACTTGCTGTTCAAGCACTTTCAAGGCTAAATAGATCAGCACCTAAACTAGGTAAAAAAACTGAAGATTTGTTTGTACTAGACTTTTTTAATAAAGTTGAGGATATAAAAGATTCATTTGATCCATTTTATACTGCAACTTCATTAAGTGGAGCTACAGATGTAAATGTACTGCATGAGCTAAAAGACTCACTAGATGATGTAGGCGTGTATGAATGGCAAGAGGTAGAGAACTTCTGTGAAAAGTATTTTGATGGTGTAGAGGCTAGTGAATTGAGTCCTATAATAGATACTGCTGCTGAGCGATTTAATAATGAACTTGAATTAGAAGATGAAGCAAAAGCTGATTATAAAATCAAAGCAAAACAGTTTGTAAAGATATATGGACAGATGGCTTCTATAATGCCATATGAGATGGTAAATTGGGAAAAACTATTTTGGTTCTTAAAGTTTTTAATACCAAAGTTAATTATTCAAGATAAAGACAAAAATATACTAGATGAGCTTTTAGAATCTGTTGATCTATCTACTTATGGACTTGAGAGAGTAAAGCTTAATACTACTATATCTCTAGATGATAGTGAAACAGAGCTAGAACCACAAAATCCAAACCCTAGAGGTGCATTTGGTAGTGATGAAGATAAAGATCCTTTAGATGTTATTATCAATAGCTTCAACGAACGATGGTTTCAAGGTTGGGATGCAACACCAGAAGAACAAAGAGTGCGATTTATAAATATGGCTCAAAAGATGAAAGAACATCCAGATTTTCAAAGTAAGTATTTAGATAATCCAGATTCACATACAAGAGATTTAGCATATGTAAAAATCTTTGATGAAGTTATGAATAAACAAAGACGAAGTGAATTAGAGCTTTATAAAATGATTTCACAAGATGATGCTTTTAGAGTTGCTATGCAAGATACTGTTAAGAGAATTTTAAATACTTAAAAAATAAAATAGGATGGGAGAGAACTGTAAATTAACTATTTTACTCCACCCTCTTCTACATCCCAACCATCAAGCCATTTATCCACACCTTTATCTCTTCAAAATAGACAACAGAACCTACTACTCCTGAAGCACCTAAAATGGCAAAAAATATCTTGGTTGGGCTGTAGGGGCGTTCTCCTACTACTTTGCCTGTGAGTGCATTTATCGCGTAGTTGTAGGTTTTGTTATTCCATTTAAATGAAGCAGTCCAGACGGGGAGGAGTATGTTTTTGTAGGTTGTGTTGTTGTATTGGGTGTTAACAGAGTGGATTTGTTGTTTGTCTCCACCTATTTGGTAGCGTATTTTTTGTTCTATTTTAAAATACATTTTTGTTTTGGCAAATTCAAATCCGTTGTCGAGTCCTATGCTGTACTCTTCTGCTTCAAAGCCTGAAAGGTACTTCTCATCAAAGGGTAAAAGTTGTGTAGTGTCCCATGGCTCTAATGCACTTAAAATAGCACGAGAAACACTCTTACTTGCACCTACTGTGACATCATCAAAATTTACATACGCTGTACCAGACGCGGCTGTCCAACGTGTACGAGCTTCTTGTACACGTACATTGCGTTGTTTCCCATTTTCTACTACTGTTTTTGTAACGGTGACATAGTAAACATCTCCTCTAAGACCTGTGTATTGAGAAACTGTATCACTGTCGTATGTCCAGTAAGGTAGGTAGTAGCCCGTAAGACTTTCATTACCATCTAAATACTTTTTAAAAGCAGTAGGTGCAAACCAGCGTGACTTTACCCATTTTTCAAAACGACTTCTTGCATCTTTTTGTCCTATCTTGAAAGGTACCATAGACTTAGGGGTAATCTCCTGCACAAAATCTGTAATAGCAGGTGTATCACAATAAGGACAGTTAGAAGAGAAAGAGTAAGGCGTAAGTGTGAAAGAGCTACCACACTTCTTGCAACTTACCTCTTTTTCTATGGGCTTAGACTCCCCTTTCTCAAGGTTAGAGAGTGCCTGATGAAAACCATACTCCATAATGGGCTGATTTTTAGGGTCTATGGCTGTTTCACTCTTACAAAACTCACAAACAAGCATACCTTTAGTAGGAGAAAATTTTTGAGGTGCTCCACAAGAGGGGCAAGTAAAACTCATAGCAGTGAATTTCATAATGTTACTAACCTAAAGGTGGTGGTGTTTGTAAAAAAGCATCACTTAGAACAGTACTTGCCTCTGCCCACTCTTTCATGCCTTGTGTCCATATACGAGTTCGTCTATTTATACGCCCATTGGCGATAGAGTGGTGTATAGTATCAAGCGAATAAGGTCCTTCAGATTTACCATCTATGGCTACAAAGTACTGAGCAACGGTATTGAGGAGTGGTGGTGGGGTTGTACTAGTATGGTTA
>Ga0256837_1002435_pt1 | contig 11561 bp, 10 predicted proteins | sample 4562384metaG_FD_185976 | JGI IMG/M metagenome (GOLD analysis project Ga0256837, IMG submission 185976) | Hydrothermal vent microbial communities from Guaymas Basin, Mexico - 4561-384 | ecosystem: Environmental > Aquatic > Marine > Hydrothermal vents | place: Mexico: Guaymas Basin | collected... | reverse complement strand
ACATCATATGTGTGGGTTAAACATGCATTTCCTCTGCGATAGAACACAACGAGTGGTAATTTCAATACATCATATGTGTGGGTTAAACCATAAGGGGGATACAAAAGGGGTTTGACATAAGAGAATTTCAATACATCATATGTGTGGGTTAAACTTTTGGAGATGGCAGTGGTATAGATCTGATCCGCTTATTTCAATACATCATATGTGTGGGTTAAACTTAGGGATATTGCTTCGTATTTTAATGCCGTATTGGGATTTCAATACATCATATGTGTGGGTTAAACTATCACTTTCTCTAACGGCACAAATCTTTTTTTTGGATTTCAATACATCATATGTGTGGGTTAAACTCTCAAATCTTGTAAATTCTACTTTTGTTGCCAATTCATTTCAATACATCATATGTGTGGGTTAAACCTTACCCCATATGGACTCTTCCGCCACCATTCCTAATTTCAATACATCATATGTGTGGGTTAAACACAAGAGTGGCTTTCGAAAAATTCGAAAGCCTCGCATTTCAATACATCATATGTGTGGGTTAAACGGATTCAACTGCCCCTACAGTCGTAAAATTTACAAGATTTCAATACATCATATGTGTGGGTTAAACAGAACTTGTGGCAAAAGATATACAAATAGCAAACAAATTTCAATACATCATATGTGTGGGTTAAACTTTGACGAAGAACAGTAAGTCGAAATCTAAATTGATTTCAATACATCATATGTGTGGGTTAAACAATTCGTCACAATCCATTTTTAACCTTTTATCTGAAATTTCAATACATCATATGTGTGGGTTAAACACTACAGCCCCTCTTTGGGGTTATTTGGAAAATTAAAATTTCAATACATCATATGTGTGGGTTAAACTTATACATTTAAATTAAAAAGGACTAAAAAATTAAAATTTCAATACATCATATGTGTGGGTTAAACCTCCTCCTCATTTTCGATCGCCTTGGTAGGGAGAGATTTCAATACATCATATGTGTGGGTTAAACATAAAGACCCATCATTCAAAAATAGGAGATTTGAGTTATTTCAATACATCATATGTGTGGGTTAAACATTTTTCTATTTTTGCTTTATTGGAGATATTTAAAAATTTCAATACATCATATGTGTGGGTTAAACCCTCCTCCTCATTTTCGATCGCCTTGGTAGGGAGAGATTTCAATACATCATATGTGTGGGTTAAACTTTCTCGCCCCCTGACAGAGGAAGAAATTCATTGGCATTTCAATACATCATATGTGTGGGTTAAACAAAAGACTTCCCCAATGTTGAATGTTGCCAAGAAGTATTTCAATACATCATATGTGTGGGTTAAACATATGGTAGTGTTATGGCGACACTGGTCGAAAATGTATTTCAATACATCATATGTGTGGGTTAAACAATAGATTGGATAGCATATCCCTTTACACAAAACTTATTTCAATACATCATATGTGTGGGTTAAACAGTGTGCAGAAAATCGGACTCCATAGACTGGATCACAATTTCAATACATCATATGTGTGGGTTAAACGGAACATTATTTAAAGTTTGTTAATTTCCCAATTTAATTTCAATACATCATATGTGTGGGTTAAACGAGTATTTATATCACCTTGCAATTTCTCTAAAGCATTTCAATACATCATATGTGTGGGTTAAACAAACTCACAACCCAACATTGTTACCATCTTATCGTCTGATTTCAATACATCATATGTGTGGGTTAAACATTTCCAAATGTTTTACACATCAAAGCCATAAAGATATTTCAATACATCATATGTGTGGGTTAAACTTACATTTTCTAATTAGGCATATAGTAGAGGAGGATATTTCAATACATCATATGTGTGGGTTAAACTTAAAGAGGGCTTTATTTCTTTTATCCCAGTTTCTTCATTTCAATACATCATATGTGTGGGTTAAACTGCGCCTATCTTTCTCTCAGCCTCCTGAGTATTTGCATTTCAATACATCATATGTGTGGGTTAAACAGACTGCCTCATAGATTGGCTGAATAAACCCTTCTAATTTCAATACATCATATGTGTGGGTTAAACTTTGTGTGCCTCGCTGAGAGGATAGGAATATAAAGTCATTTCAATACATCATATGTGTGGGTTAAACGCTTTCTCCGCCTTCTCTTATGTGGAAGAAGCAAAATTTCAATACATCATATGTGTGGGTTAAACACAAGGGTACTGCTACAATAGATGTTGGCGGTAGAATATTTCAATACATCATATGTGTGGGTTAAACAGCCCTTGCCCTTTCCCCTATTCATACTGGGAGTGATTTCAATACATCATATGTGTGGGTTAAACGAGATACAGAGGGCGTGGCACTCCTAAAGTTATCTCATTTCAATACATCATATGTGTGGGTTAAACAGTGAATAAGCAATATGCGGAGCAAGGGCAAATAGCATTTCAATACATCATATGTGTGGGTTAAACTAAAGGAGATATAAAAAAATGAAATATATAAATCTATTTCAATACATCATATGTGTGGGTTAAACAGAATCCACTCTAGTCCCTGGAGAAATTCTTGTCCAATTTCAATACATCATATGTGTGGGTTAAACCTTTCTACTTTTCCTGAGAACGGAGAAAATAAGAGTATTTCAATACATCATATGTGTGGGTTAAACCCATCGTGATAAACAGAAAGAGGTATAAGAGGGGATTTCAATACATCATATGTGTGGGTTAAACTATAGAATAGTAGTTAGTTCTGTCCCATCTATTTCTATTTCAATACATCATATGTGTGGGTTAAACAGTGGCTACTGAAGAAGCAGAGGTGGTGGTATCAGCATTTCAATACATCATATGTGTGGGTTAAACGAGGCGATGCCGTCCCTCCTCAACGCCCTATAGTGTATTTCAATACATCATATGTGTGGGTTAAACTGCTGTATTTATCAAGAGGGAGCAGACTACAGATTTATTTCAATACATCATATGTGTGGGTTAAACTTTATATAGATTGGACTAATACTATAGCTGTAAAATTTCAATACATCATATGTGTGGGTTAAACATTATTAAATAAGTACGGACATAATATTATTTTTAGATTTCAATACATCATATGTGTGGGTTAAACGTCTAAATTTTCATTAAACTCGAAAAGTTCTACACCATTTCAATACATCATATGTGTGGGTTAAACTATCTTTTGCGTTCAAACAGGCTTTTACTCTCCCCATTTCAATACATCATATGTGTGGGTTAAACCCTGTTCGGTGGTGTTCCTACCAGCATGGATACTAATTTCAATACATCATATGTGTGGGTTAAACTGTTCTCAGGAGAGATTCTCTGCTTCTCTCTGGAGAATTTCAATACATCATATGTGTGGGTTAAACTTGGCTGAAGACTGAGCCTATATGGGAGGTAGAACTATTTCAATACATCATATGTGTGGGTTAAACGTACGAATAGACGGAAAACCTATAATAAGCAAGATAATTTCAATACATCATATGTGTGGGTTAAACCCACTGCCATCTCCAAAACAGTCTATAGCTTCACGAATTTCAATACATCATATGTGTGGGTTAAACAAGACTAGAAGAGCAGGAAGAGGGAGCAATACAAGTATTTCAATACATCATATGTGTGGGTTAAACTAAGTGATATTCGGGATCTTATCCACAAATATATTTGAAATAATACCATTTTTTCGACTATCTCAAATATTTTTCCAATCAAACATTACTTAACATTGAGTTGTTAAATATCTTTTTGATCAACTCCATTATATCGATACTTTACTTAATTTACTAAAAAAAAGATTGGAAAAATTTAAATAAAAATGGATTTATCATCTGATTCTTTTCTACCTATTTTTTCTTCGGCAAATGAAGAAGCATTAGGTAATTTTATTATAGAGATATAGTCCAACTCTTCATCAATAACATTTTTAAGCTCTTTAGTTAGCTTTAAAAGATTAGCAGGAGAAATGTCTCCTCTAAAAATACTCTTTTGATGATGAATTAAGTACTTTTTACATATTTTAAATACCTTGGCAACCCTATATTTTCCAACATCACTATCTTCATCTGCAATATCATACATCAAAAATATATAGTTATATTTATAGTTTTTCATCTTTTATCCCTCAATAAAAAAGGGGTAAACTCTTTATCCTCAAGCACAAACTTTATAAGCTTATATCCATCAAGTTTAATAGCTGTATTATAAGAGACCAAACGCTTTAGTTTTGTATGTTTAAATTTCTCATTTAACCTTTTCTCAAATGCTTCTATAAAAATTTTTTTACCATCTTCATTCAAAAGAGCATAATTCAACTTTTTATCAAAATGTTTAGATACTTGTAATTTTTTGCGATTTACCAATTCAAAAATAGTTCTAAAAACCAAAATAGGCTTAAATGCTTCACTCAAATCCAAACTTAGGCTAAATCTTGCCTCTCTTGGTTCGTGTAAATAGCTTATTGATTGGTTTAGGTGTGTATGGTAAATTGCTGTAATTGTTTTTGTGTATAGAAGTGTATTTCCAAAGCTTATGAGTGCATTCATTGGATTATCCGGAGGTCTTTTGACACGCTTATTAATAAGAAAATCTTCGACCAAGAAATATTTAAAACTATAATAAAATCTACTCCATATCTGACCTTCTATAAATAGAATCTGTTTTATATGTATATCCTTATCAAGCATTTTATCAACATCTTTCCGTAACCAATCTAAAAATGGTTTAAGTTCACTACTTCCATGCCTATAGTAATGATATAAAACTTCATATATATTTTTTGCTATAGCTCGAACAATAGATTTTGCTATTGTTAACCTTTTTTCCAAATATACTAAAGATTGCCTAACTGTCAAATCTCCACTAATTAGATAATCCTTGGGATAAAAACTTCCACTATAGTGTCCATAGTAATTAAAAAAGTGGAGTATCACTCCAGATTTTGCAATAAAATCCAAAAATTTTGAATTTAGACTAACTTCATTAAAAAAATAAATTTCCCTAATGCCTTCAATAGGAAGATAGACCCATCCCTTATTATTTTTAAAAGCTATAGAGTTATCTTTCCTTTTAAGTTCACCCATTGAAAATATATATCTTGTTTTCATTCTACAACCTCATATAAAACAGTATTCATAATAGGCACACTTTTTACATTTTTTTTCATACTTAGGCTCAGGTGGTATTGGTTGAGCTACAAGTTTATGTATATTCTTAATAATCTCTATCAATTTACTCTCACTCTCTTTATCTAAAATAATCTCAAATTGCTTTCTATTTTGTTTGTTTTTTTCAAAAACTTCTAATCTTCCTTTTCTTACAATTCCTTTTTGCTTTAAAATATAGAGATAATATAGTAACTGCCATCTCCCAGCTTCCAAATCACTATCACTCTTTTTAGCTTCAATTACATAATCTTTTGTTATTTTATCAAGCTTAATATTTTCAAAACTAACCTCTTTTACTCTATCTTCATTAATTTCATGCAAAATTTTTCCAACTCTCACATCTTCACTATTATACTCCAGGTTTATACGGTTTGTATGAAGCCACAATTGAGTTTTGCAATGAAAATAGTAATTGACAATAGTACCTGTTAAGTTCATAAAAAATCAAACTCCCTTTCTGAATCATTCATAAATTTTTTCCTATCAAACTTGAAATCATCATCAATATACTCCTCATAATCATTAACAAGATATATACCACAACACTCATCACTAAATTTATCTAACTTTTTGATATATGGTATATTAAATGTAAAAAACTGTATATAAAAATTTAATTTAGACTTTTCAACCTCTTTTTGTACAAAGCTCTCTATACTATTTAACTCTTGTAACTTTTGCCATATTACTTTCCCATCAAGACAACCATTATCTACATATTTTATATCAAAATTTTCTAAAGATTCACTATCTATTTTTAACCTAAATGGTAAAAATATTGTAACACCGCTACTCTTTATAAGTTGCATTTTTTTATATATTTTTTTATATTGTAACTTCTGAAGCAATTCAAAAAATTCAGTTTTTTCTGTCTGTAATCCAAGAAATCTATCTTTTTTATTTTCCAGCCTATCTAAAATTTCTTTGTAACACTTTTCAAACTCTTTGTGTAGAAAATACTCTCTAATCTTTTTACTCTTTAAACTAACTCCAAGTCTATTATCACCTCTATATATATCCTCTTCATTATCATAATTGAAAAAGTATGCTTTACCTTTACTTAAAGCATTTCTATTAATCCGTCCCAAAAACTGCTCATCACTATCAAAAGTAGAAACATCTTTTAGCCCGAGCTCCATATCTATATCAACACCAGCTTCAATCACTTGGGTTGAAACTATTAATATTTTTTCAGCCTCTTTAGTTCGCTTGATTACTTTTTCTCTTAATATTTTGTTGTCATCACCACTTAATTCATATATTTCATAGTCATTTACATCTTTGACATATTCATAGAACTCTCTTGCAGTACTTTTCTTGATAAACTCTATCAATACTCTATCTGCTTCTAAAATTTTTTCTTTTAATATCTCAAATAGTAATTCGCTACTAATCTCATTTTCAAGTAATGAAAAATCAATTTCAACTCTATCTTTGAAAATTGGATCTAAGAAATATTTTTGACTATCAAGCAAATTTACAAACTCTTCCTTTTCCTCAAGCAATCTATCTATCTTCGGCAGAGTCGCACTCATAATGATGATTTTAAGATTTAAAAGTTTTGCATAAGCATTAAAAAACTCAACCATATACCACCAAAGATTATTATCATAACTTTGAATCTCATCTATAATAATCACACTTCCATATAATTGCCAAAGTGCAAAGTTTGACTCTTTACCTATACCAAAGAGTATCTCAAAGAGATTGACATGAGTTGTTAAAATAAGTTCATAGTGATAAAAGAGACGATTTAGATATGTTTTTTCATACTGATATTTATCATCCTCTTCATCATCTTTTATAGGTGTAATAGAATTTATCACCGCAAAATCAATCGTTTGAAAAATCTCTTCTATCTTCTCTTTTGTCTGTTCTACCAAAGTGTTAAAAGGAAAGATATAAAAAATCTTTTTGGGATTTAAATTAAGAGCTAAATTTAGTGATATAAGAGTCTTACCAGCACCTGTTGGAGCTTGAAGATAAAAAATATTTTTTGAAAGTTGAAGGTTGCTTTCAGCCTCTAAAAACATCTTGCTTCTAAGCTTGTCTATAGGTTTATTGTGCTTTGAAGTTCTGATATTTTTGACGATTTCAAATGCTTCAAACTGCTCTATTGCCTTTTTTACATCAAGCACCCCAAAGTTCTCTATTTTCAGATCTGTCATATACTCCAGTGTTGCATAGTAGTCTGCACTAATAAGCAAAGAGTATAAAAGTTTGATAGCAATAAAACCATCAATATCAAAATGATGAAACTCTAAGTCAAACTCCCAAAAATCTGATCCCTCATCTTTAAGAATACCTTGCAATCTCTCTACAAAATTATCAAACTCATCAAGCTTTGAGTGATGCTTTGAGATAATAAAACTCAAAGCAGCAAGAAAAAAGAGCTTCTTTTGAAACTCTTCCTCATCTTCTTCATCTGCTACTGCTTCAATATACTTTTCAAAAAAGAGCTTTGCCCCTAAAAATGAGTGTTTAGAGCTTTTTATCTCTTGTGCTTCATAAGCCTCTTTAAACTCATCATTTTTCATCTTGAGGTACTGAAAAGCAGGATTTCTTTTACCCTCATCATGAAGCAAAATAGATTCAAACAAAAGCCTCTTTACAAACTCTTGATCTTCTATCTTAAAACTATCTATGATTTTGTCTAAATCAATCTCTTTTTCATTAATGATTTTTTGTAGATAGGCTTCGACTAAAGCTTTATGCTCTTCTAATTTTTCTGGTGCTTTGGTTGGGTGGATGTGGGAGAAAATTTTTTTAATTGGTTTGTTACCCACACCAAACTACTTTCTCATCATACTCAAAAAACTCCTCACTCTCGTATCCAACAATCCATCTATTTAAAATCATCTTTTCATACTCATATATCAAAAACTTCTCTTTTAACCTCACAGGCAAATACTCCTCATAAAAAAAGTTAGCTCCAAAGCGTGGGGCTTTTTTTAGTGTTACAACATCTTTTTTTACCAGTGAAATGCAGACTAAATCTTTTGTTGCTTTTTTTAGTTCAACCTCTTTAACATCATCAATATTTGCAAAATGATCATTTTTACCAAGGTATGGAATAAAGACAAACTCTTTTTTTAGCAGCCTTCTTCTAAGCTCTCTAAACTCATCACTCTCATTTTCTAAAACCAAAATCTCCCACGATGGATTTTCAAGCCACTGTTCTCTAACAATCAAGTTACCACCTTGCTCTTTACTGGCATAACCAACTGAGTTATTAAAGGTTACAATTTTTTTAGTAAAATATGGACTACTAGGAATTATAGCTATCTTAAAATCTTTTAGCTTTTCATAAAACTCTGGAAAATTACCCCTTAAAATGCCTTTATCTCTACTAAAATTCTCATACCCTTTAAGACCCAATATTGCCCCTAAAATTCCAAAAAGAGCAACTTTATGTATGTGTGAATAGGTAAAATAGGTATGACTGTTAACATCGGGCTTTTTAAAGTGGGCAAATTTACCACTTAGCTTGAAACTTATTGCTCTCATTCAAAAATACTCTTTACTTCCCATTTGGTTTTAACTTTTAGTTTAAATGGATCTGCAAACACTTCAACCTTTGCACTATCTCCAACCAACTTTTCAATATCAGTTAAATCAATTTCTCTATTTTGGCTATCAAATATAATATATTCACTCAAATCAGGTAAATACTCCTCATCTTCATACTCTACAAACAGAGCAAACTCATTATCACACCCATATTTTGAGTTTGTTGCAAATCTTGTAACTGCTAATTTAGCAACCTTTTTGAACTCTTCAAAATCCTCTTGTGTATATCCGCCAAAATCTTCTAATAAATCTTTATACTCATCATAGTTTTTTGGATTGACACTAAAACCATAAAAATAGTGTGCTTCATCTACCATAATTTTTGTACCAAGAGTAGATTGATTGACATCTTCACCACCTTTAACTTTTTTACCATCACTAAATGGGCTTAGAATATCTTGAATCTCAACATTTGTATCTTCAAACTTGTTAAACCCTTGCCCTATCTGTACTACTCCAGTAATTGAGATATTTTGCCCCTCTTCTGCAAAAGTAGCTCCAAAATTTTTAATATCGATACAGTTAAAAAGGTTATTTAAAACCTCTTTTGTAGGTGTTTTTTTCTTTAGTTCACCAAAAAACTCTTCATATCTCTCTTTCAATGTTTTTGGACGAATACCACCATCTTTCTCTTCGGTATAACTTTTTAGGTAAATAACTTTTTGACCCTCTTCGGACCACATTCTTTTCATTGGATACTTCAAAGCCTTATCACTTCCAAATATATCACCTTCACTTGTAGATTTGGGTCGTCCAGTAAAGTCTGCATTCCAGTTACTCATAATTGCTCTAACACCGATTACTCCATATGCTCTTTTCATCAATCATCCTTTCTATAAAAAATATTTTCACTCAAAATTCCAACTAAAAGCTTATCTTTTTGTACTTTCTCATTCTTATCATAACTCTCTACCAATGCTAAAGCATTATTAAACTTTTTAAAGTTTAGAGGGAGTTCGTGTTTGTATGTAAAAAATAGTGTTTCAATCTCTTGTTTCAACTTTCTACTCTTTCCTGCTCGTAAAAATGGTTCTATCATATCTGCTCTTTTATCACTCTTTTTGCTCTTGTCAAGCAGATATTTTATAATTTGTCCTGACAGTATAAAAAACTCTTCACTAGTAAGCTCTTCTAACTCTTCAATTTTTTGCTCTATTTGTCTTAAGGTTTGCTTGATATTCATTATCTCATCTCCTTCATATTTTAAAAGCGATAGCTTAAGATTTAGTACCTCTTTTGCTTTATACTCTTTATCGTGTCTCAAATAATAAAGCATAAAATCATCTGCAAATTTTTTATTTACCTTTAGAAGTGGTTTTATCTCTCCTTTATTTAAAGCTATCATAGCATCACGAGTCAAGTAGATAAGATTTTGTAATGTGTGTGGTAATTTTGAATAGACATCACCAAAAAGATTATTTTCCAAAACTCCAGCATAAAAAATATCATCAATCTTTTTAAAAAGAGTAAAAAAATCTTCTATTTTTTCATCCTCTTTGTTTTTAAAAATATAGTTTTTTAAAATAAAAGGTTTTGTTAACTTACTATCATTTACCACAATATCAAAATCAACGATCTCTGCTTGATCATTATTTGAGTGTTTTACTAAAAAGATACCGTTTTTATGCTTTGTAGCAGAAGTCTCTAAAATATTTTTTTGATACTTCAAAAAATCAAACAGCTCTTTTATTTGAAAAATCTCATCCTTTTTAACCATAAAAGGTAAACTAAAACCTCTTGTTTTATGCTCTAAATATGGCTTTTTAGCATTTAACCCCATATTAAAATCACTAAGTCCAAAAATCTCACCATCAATATTTTCAATAGTATCAATTTTATTATAGATTTTTAGAGCATAATATATCTTTGCTTCTTCTTCATACTTTTTTAGATCCTCATCAAAAAATATTTTTATATATTCGCCCTCTTTTATGATCTCTTTTTTTTCTAAAATCTCATCAAAAATCTCTAAAAATCTCTCTTTTTTTGTCTCTATATCTTTCTGTCTCTCTTCATTAAATATATAATCTTTAAAACTATTTACTATTTCAATCTCCTCTTTTTTTGAAAACCCGGCAAAATCTTTTAGATTATCATATAGCTTCTCTATAAAATGGTTCCTATTATTCTCATCAAACTCCTTAGCTTTGACAAAAAGAGTTAAGTAATTATTGTTATGAATCTTCTTTTTTGGCGGATCTATGGCTTTATTTGAATTTAGATAAATGCTTAGATAGTCTCTTTTTGCAAACCAATAATAGTCGTTTGCTTTGATATTATCATTCAAATCTTTTAATCCAACCTCTTTTGAAACATCCTTTTTCTTTGATCCTTTATATATAAAATAGTCTATGCTTTTACTTACTCTTACATATAAACCATCTTTTAATTGATAATTATCGATAATCGCTTTTTGTAAATCAAAATCAAAACTATCCAATAGATCGCTAATCATCCCTTCCCCCTCACAACCATTCCAAAACCTAATGAATTTTTCTCAAGGATCCCCACACCAAAACTAAGTTTTGCCAATTTTTGACTAACCTCATCACTATTGAAGCCTATTTTCAGTTTATTTGCAAAGATCTTTCCACCTTTATAATTATAAACAATAGGCTTTTGATTTTCTATACTGAAGAAGTTTATAATATCATCTGGTGCTTTTATACTTTTTTTGAAAAACTCTATATACTTTTTTTCAAGATTATCTTTTATGCGTCTTTGAAGTAACAACAGATCATCATCTTTTGTCCAGTATCTAAGTTTTTGCTCATCATCTGTAATTGTTAAAACTGTAGGCGTAATAGTATAG
>Ga0256837_1002434_pt1 | contig 11562 bp, 11 predicted proteins | sample 4562384metaG_FD_185976 | JGI IMG/M metagenome (GOLD analysis project Ga0256837, IMG submission 185976) | Hydrothermal vent microbial communities from Guaymas Basin, Mexico - 4561-384 | ecosystem: Environmental > Aquatic > Marine > Hydrothermal vents | place: Mexico: Guaymas Basin | collected... | reverse complement strand
TTTCGATATCTAAACCTAATTTAAGTTTAAGTTTTCCTTCATTTGCATAATCCATTACTATTTTTTTATTAACGGCATTCATTTTAGTAATTTCATTTCTTCTGTAATTTAATGTTACATCACAGTTTATATGCATATCTACAAGTCCGTATGCATATTCTCCGGCAGTATCTCCTCCTCCTACAACCAAAACTTTCTCTCCCGGTTGTACCTTATCAAGGTTGAAATTTAGTCTGGGTCTTATTTTAGGAGGGAATTTATAATTAGGTTTATTAGGTTTACCCATTCTTCCTATTGCGATAATCACTTTTTTGGCCAGAACGGCTCCTAGTTCGTGATCACTTGCGATGGCAAAAACATCTTTACAGATAGGTTTTACAGCATAAATATGGTGATTGTAATGTATGTGATCTTTTAAACCGTATTTTTCAATATAATCGTCCATTTGTTTTAGATAACTTTCTTTTGTACCTTCTTCAAAAGTAACGTTTCCTTTAAATTCAAATTTTTTACCCTGCCAGTCTTTATCTACTCTTTTGCCGTGTTTGTAAAATTTTCTTATTACATCGTTGTGATAATCTGCTTTTTCCAGGATAAGGATTTTATTTAAACCTGCAATTCTTGCTTCTACACCGGCGGCTATTCCTCCCGGACCCGCTCCGATTATTACTAAATCCTGTAATTTGTCACAAGGCATAAATACTCCTTTTTTATTTGTATTATAACGCAGATTGGTATTAAAGTATATAATTAAAGCATATAACTTATAATATTAAAATCACTAAAATAAAAACGTGTAGAAATGTAACATCTAAATAAAAATTAAAAAAACCGGTTCATATAAATGAATATTTATTCACCATAAGTACGACATTCTTGTTATTCAAAACTTAATTTGATAAAATAATATATAAAAAAGGACGGGCATGAAAGAAGTGTTACAAAAAGTAAAAGAGGCATCAAGAGTTACGGCTACGTTAAAAGGTGAAGTTAAAAGAAAAGTATTAAAAGAGATGGCTGATGCATTAGAAAAAAACGCTTCAGTAATAATTAATGAAAACAAAAAAGATTTGGATTTTGCAGAAAAAAACAATCTCTCCGCTGCATTAATCGACAGACTTCTTCTTGACAAAAAAAGAATTTTTTCAATGGCAAATGCTTTAAGGGATATTGCCGCCCTTAAAGACCCTGTTGGAAAGGTGATTGACGGGTGGATGTTAGATAACGGACTTAGAATCGAAAAAGTAAAAATACCTATAGGTGTAATCGGTATAATTTATGAAAGCAGGCCTAATGTAACAAGCGACGCTGCCGGACTTTGTTTTATGAGTGGAAATGCTTGTATTTTAAAAGGCGGAAAAGAAGCAATGCACTCAAACATAGCAATAATCAATATTCTTCAGGATGTATTAGTTAATAACAACCTGCCAAAAGAAGCGGTTTCACTACTTCCGGATTATTCAAGAGAAGGGGTTTATAAGCTTATTCAGGAAGATAAATATGTTGATCTTATAATCCCAAGAGGAGGGGAAAAACTTATAAAATTCGTAAGCGAAAATTCAAAAGTTCCGGTAGTTAAACACGATAAAGGCTTATGTCACATCTATATACATAAAGACGCAAATATAGATGAAGCGGTAAAAATCAGTGTAAATGCCAAAGTCCAGCGTCCCGGTGTATGTAATGCGGTTGAAACGTTGCTTGTGGATAATGACATAAAAGAAATAATCCTGCCAAAAATCAAAGAAGAAATGGAAAAAGAGGGAGTAGAGCTTAGAGGATGTGAAGAAACCCTCAAAATTATTAACATCAACAAAGCAACCGAAGAAGACTGGAATACTGAATATTTAGATAAAATTTTATCTGTTAAAGTCGTAAGCGGATTAGATGAAGCGATAGAACATATCCAAAAATACGGATCAGGACACAGTGACGCTATTATCACTGAAAATTACAGTATAAGCGAAGAGTTTTTAAACAAAGTAGACAGTGCCTGCGTATATGTAAATGCTTCGACGAGATTTACAGACGGTGGAGAGTTTGGATTCGGTGCGGAAGTTGGAATATCAACCAATAAGCTGCATGCAAGGGGACCTATGGGAATTGATGATTTGACAACATATAAATATAAAATATACGGAAACGGGCAGATTAGAAAATAAAAAAGCTAAAAGCGAAAAGCTAAACAAGAGTAAATGTAAACCTGTTGGTTTTGAACTTTGTGCTTTTAGCTTTAAGCTTATAATAAAAGGAGAATGAGTGATAGCTATAGATTTAGGAAGCAATACAATAAGAGCTGTAAAATACGACTGCGCAACTAATACTAAGATTGATGAATTTGAGAGAATAGTTAAAACAGCAGATAAACTTGTTAAAACAAACGGAATTACGGATGAAGCAATTGAAAGAATAATAAATGCGGTTAACGATATTAAGCAAAGATTTAATATTGGCGAGAATGAAAAAATAAAAGCCGTAGCCACTGAAGCGCTTAGGGCGGCTAAAAATAAAGATTTGGTAATAAAAAAAATAAAAGAAGCCACCGGAATAGAATTTGAAATAATTTTACCCGAGGATGAAGCAAATTACACTGCCATTGCGGTTGAAAAATGTTTAGAGAAATGTGATTATGTTAACTATAATCACTTTTTGCTTGTTGATATAGGTGGTGGTAGTACCGAAGTTACTGTTAAAAATAAAGACAATATGTTAAGTGAGAGTTTTAGACTTGGAATTGTAACTGTTACACAAAGGCACAAAACACCAGAAGCAATAAAAATAGCTGTAAAAAAAAGAATGAAAGATGTTAAAGCGTTTTTGGATTTTGCGTTTAACACTCTCAGAAAACCTAAACTTTTCGTAGCAAGCAGTGGGACACCAACTACTATTGCAGCATTGAAGCTTGGAATGAATTATTCTAATTATGACGGAAGTAGGGTGAACGGTACAAAAATCACTGTTGAGGATTTGGATTACTGGGCTGAGAAACTAATGAAAATGGAAATGAAAAAGAGGGAAGAGTTAGTTGGGGTTGGAAGAGGAGATTTGATAATTAGCGGTATTTATATTTTTAAAGAAATTTTTAAAATCGCAAAATACAGGGAATGTGTTGTGTGTGATGACGGGTTAAGAGAAGGGGTTGCGATTAGTGAATGTGAAAAAGGGTGAAAATGAGCGCAGCGGACCCGGCCACTTGAAAAGTGGCGGGGCGTACAATGAAAAATGGAAAATGTAAAATTAAAAACTTTAACAACCTTAAAAACCTTAACTAACTTAATTGACTTTAAAAACCAATCTACCAATAACCAATATACCATTTACTAAAAAACTGAACACAAACAATGAATTCTGAAGTTTAATTTTGTTATAATTCCGACAAAAAGGTTTTTTTATGAAATTGACCGGCGCTCAGATTGTAATAGAAAGTCTTATAAAAGAAAATGTTGAAGTGGTTTTTGGCTACCCGGGTGGGGCTATAATGAATGTTTATGATGAAATTTATAAACAAAACTCTTTTAAACATATACTTGCAAAGCATGAACAAGGTGCCGTACATATGGCTGACGGTTATGCAAGGGCCAGCGGTAAAGTCGGTGTTGCAATGGTTACAAGTGGACCGGGGCTTACAAATGCTGTTACCGGGATTGCCACTGCTTATACCGATTCGATACCTTTGGTTGTGATTTCCGGGCAGGTACCTACAACCGCAATTGGAACCGATGCGTTTCAAGAAGTTGATGCGGTAGGTGTTACAAGGCCTATTACAAAACATAACTTTTTAGTAAAAGATGTAAAAGATTTACCTTTTATAATGAAAGAAGCGTTTTATCTTGCAAAAAGCGGAAGACCGGGACCCGTTCATATAGATATTCCAAAAGACGTAACGGTAGCTAAAGCGAAATTTGATTATCCTGAAAAAATAGAACTTATCACTTACAAACCTACATACAAAGGAAATAAAAGAGCCATTAAAAGAGCCGTTGATGCAATAAAAAGAGCCAAAAAACCGGTATTATACGTTGGTGGTGGAGCTGTTTTAAGCGGTGCTTATGAACTTGTCAGAGAAGTTGTAAAGCTTACAAAAATACCGGTTGTAGAAACTTTAATGGCAAGAGGTGTAATTAGATACGACTGTCCTTATCTTCTCGGGATGGTTGGAATGCACGGGACATATGCCGCAAATATGGCTATGAATGATGCGGATTTAATTGTATCTTTAGGTGCAAGGTTTGATGACAGGGTTACGGGTAAACTTGACGAATTTGCAAAACACGCCGAAATTGTACATATTGATATCGACCCGAGTCAAATCGGAAAAGTGGTGCCTACTAAATATCCAATAGTTGGTGATTTGAAAAACGTTCTTGAAGATATGCTTCCTTTGCTTATGGAAGAAATAGATTCTCAAAAATACGAGGAATGGAGAGAGATTTTAAAAAGATATCAGGAGTTGTATCCGCTTAAATACAATGATGACGATTCTGTTATTAAACCTCAGTGGGTTATTCAAAAAACGGGAGAAATAGCGCCGGAAGACGCTGTTATTTCTACGGATGTCGGACAGCATCAGATGTGGACTGCTCAGTTTTATCCGTTTACTTATCCAAGACAGTTTTTAACAAGCGGCGGACTCGGTACTATGGGATTTGGTTTTCCTGCAGCGCTTGGTGCTAAAAAAGCCGTTGGTGAAAAGGTTGTTATTAATTTTACCGGTGATGGAAGTATAATGATGAATATTCAGGAAGTATTAACCGGATATAAATATAAACTACCTGTAATCAATATTATTTTAAACAACAATTATCTGGGAATGGTTAGACAGTGGCAGACAATGTTTTATGACGACAGACTCAGCGAAACGGATTTAAGCGATGTTCAGCCTGATTTTGTGAAATTGGCAGAGAGTATGGGTGGAATCGGATTTAGGGTAAAAACAAAAGATGAATTTGAAAAAGCCCTAAAAGAAGCTATTGAAGCAAAAAAAGTTGCGTTTATAGATGTTCAGGTTGACAGACGCGAAGATGTTTTACCGATGGTGCCTCCTAATTCACCGCTTAAAAATATGCTGATATTTAAGGAAGACAAATGAATGAAGCCAAAAAAGAACTTGGCAAAGCTTTTTTAAATTTAGCAAATATGTTTTTAATTTTATTTTTGTTTAACACTTATTTGCAAAAAAGTGAAATAAATTATTTTGTGGTAATGTTAATAAGCTATGCTATAGGAAGTTTGTATTTTGCGGGATTTTATTTAATAAAGGAGGGGAGTAATGAGTAATTATGAAATTACTGCTATTTTAATGGCGGCAGTAAGCACTATATTCGTAATCGTTGCTTATTTTTTAACACATAAAAAATTTGGAGAATCAAAATGAAAAGAATAATATCTGTAATAGTTGAAAACGAACACGGAGTGCTTGCAAGAATTGTCAATATGTTTGCAGGGAGGGGATATAATATTACTTCTTTAACAGTTGCACCTATTCCTAACAGTGGATTTTCAAGAATGACGATAGTTAGTGAAGGTGACCCGAAAGTATTTGAACAAATTGTAAAACAGCTGCATAAACTCATACCGGTGTATAAAGTAATAGAGAGTGACGATTTTATAGAAAAAGAGATGGCTATGGTTAAATTTCCGATTGAAAACCATTTAGCCGATATTGACGCACTTGCACGATGCTATAACGGGAGCATCAGTAACGTAGGCGAAAAGCATGTAATCGTAAGCGTGGTTGACAGACCTGTTAGAATTGATAATTTTCTAAAAGCTATAAAAAGATTTAAACCTGTCGAAATAGTTAGAAGTGGGGCAAGCGTTATCGAAAGATAATGCTTTGCTTTTTATACATACAGTGTCTGGCACCATAAATTAGTTATTTGTATATTGGTTATTAGTGTATTGGTAATTGGTGTATTGGTTTTTAAAGTTTATTAAGTTAGTTAAGGTCTTTGAAATTATTAGGGTTTTAAGTTGTTAAGTCTTTATATTTTCCACTTTTCACTAATCACTTTTCACTTTACACTTTTCACTTCATTCCCCTTTTTAAAACGTTTGGTATAATTTTTAAAACGAAATAAGGATATAGTATGTGCGAAAGAAATAAAATCAATAAAACATTTACTTTAAAAGAAATCTGCGAATATTTGGATATTAATTGTGAAAATGATGATGAAATAAGCGGGATTAACACCCTGCAGGATGCAAACGAAAATGAAATTAGTTTTTTGGAAAATCCTAAATATGAAAAATATTTAAAAAACACAAAGGCAAAAGCAGTTTTAATTAGAAGTCAGGATGCCGATAAACTTCCTGCAAACACTGTGGCTTTAATTACGGACGAGCCGTATTTAAAACTTGCTTACCTTACTAAACTTTTTGCAAAAGAACCATGGGAAGACGGTGGATATCAGGTAGCATTCAGTGCTAAAGTGCATCCTTCCGTACAGCTTGGAAAAGGAGCAAGAATTGGCAAAAATAGTGTGATAATGCCCGGATGTGTAATAGGTCCGGATGTGGATATCGGCGAAAATTGCATTATTTATCCGAATGTTACGATTTACCGTGATACGAAAATCGGCAATAATGTTAAAATTCACGCCGGAAGCGTCATAGGAAGCGACGGATTCGGTTATGCGCATACAAAAGACGGAAAACATGTAAAAATATATCATTTAGGCTATGTTGAAATTGAAGACGATGTGGAAATAGGAGCAAATACTACGATAGATAGGGGAGTTTTCGGTAAAACTATTATAAAAAAAGGCAGCATAATTGACAATCTCGTTCAAATAGGGCATAACTGTGAAATAGGCGAAGGCAGCATATTGGTTTCTCAAGTGGGGCTTTCTGGTTCTTCAAAACTCGGACATCATGTCGTAATGGGCGGACAAAGCGCTACGGCGGGGCATCTTGAAATAGCTCCTATGACAACTATTGCCGCAAGAGGCGGAGTGACAAAATCCATAAAACAGCCTGGGACTTACAGCGGATTTCCTTTAATGCCTCATAAACAGTGGTTAAAACTTCAGGGTATTTTAAGCAGATTTCTTAAAAAATCTTGATTTATATCAAGAAATAATTTTTTTCTTTCGATACAATAAGTAAAATTATTTAAAAGGCTGGAAATGGTTTATCTGGATAACAACTCAACAACCCCTATGGATGAAAGGGTAAAAGAAATATATTGTAAAGCCACTGATATTTTCGGCAATGTAAATGTAATTTATCAGCTCGGAATTGATGCAAGACGTGCAATGAACGAAGCGTATGACATTTTGTATCCCGGAATAGGTGCGGCCGATGAAGATGATATTATCATAACATCATCTACAAGTGAGGGAAACAATACGGTTATTAAAACTTTTATTGACGCATTTTTAAAAGGCAACGGTAAAAAACACGTAATTACAACGGTGAGTGAACATTCTTCCATAAAAGCGCCGCTAGCTTATGCCAAGACACTCGGTATGGAAGTTACGTATCTTTACACTGATGAAAACGGAAGAATTAATCCGCAGGAGCTTGAAAACGCTATAAGGGAGGATACAGCATTAATAAGCGTGCTTTTTGCAAGTAACGAAAGCGGCGCCATTCAACCGATAAAAGAAATAAGCAAAATTGCAAGAAAACACAATATTCCTTTTCACTGCGACGGTGCGCAGGCAATCGGTAAAGTAAAAGTAAATGTCCGGGAGTTAGGAGTTGATTATTTTACATTCGGGGCTCATAAATTTCACGGACCAAAAGGTGTGGGCGGACTTTATGTAAGAGAAGGGGCGCCTTTTGTAAATTTAATACACGGCGGTAACCAGATGGGCGGTAAAAGAGGAGGCAGTGTATATCTAAACGGTATGATTGCGATGGCTGAAGCTTTGAAATTAGCAAACGCTCATTTAGATGAAATGAACACCAGAGTTGCTAAACTGAGAGATAAATTAGAAAACGCCATATTGCAAATTCCTGATACTAAAAGCTACGTTGATAAAAAATACAGACTCCCTAATACCGTTGTGGCATCGTTTAAGGGAATTGAGGGTGAATCTATGCTTTGGGATTTGAACGTAAATAAAATATTTGCCGCAACAGGCAGCAGCTGTTCAAGCGAAAGGCTTGAGGGAAGTGAAGTTTTGGAAGCTTTAGGGGAAGATCCCGAAATAGCGCATACGGGAATAATATTTTCACTCAGCCGTTTTACAACTGAAGAAGAGATTGATTATGTAATAGAAAAACTGCCGGGCATTGTTGAAAGACTCAGAGCCATATCAATGACATATGCTAAAGTAGCGCCTAAGTAAATTGAGAATTGAGAATGTAGAATTGAGAATTAAGGACTTTAAAACTTTATAACTTTAATAACTTAAATAACTAAACAACTGATAAATACAAGGGGTTAAAATGATAGAGGTAGATTTAAAATATGCAAAGGAACATTTAGAAGAATTAATTGATGATGAAATAGTGATAATTAATGCAAAAAAGAAAAAATTAGTACTACTTCCTTATGAAAAATATAATAAAAAATCTTTTGACAGATTTGTAGGTGTTTTAGATAAAATTGATATTGATGATAGGTATAAAAGGGGAAAACATGGGAAGAAATGATTTAATAACGGGTAACGTGTGGGAGCAGTATTCAAATAAGGTGATTGAGAGAATGAACAATCCTAAATATTTAGGTGAATTCAGTGAAGATGATGCAAAAAAAAGAGGACTTAAGCTTGTAGTGGCGGATTTTGGAAGTGAGGCTTGCGGTGATGCGGTGAGGCTTTACTGGCTGGTTGATCCTAAAACGGATAAAATTGTGGATGCGAGATTTAAAAGTTTCGGATGCGGGACAGCTATCGCCTCATCAGATATGATGACAGAACTTACAATCGGTAAAACGGTTGATGAAGCTATGAAAATTACAAATCTTGATGTTGAGAAGGCTTTGAGGGATGAGCCTAACACTCCAGCGTTTCCACCACAAAAAATGCACTGCAGCGTTATGGCTTATGACGTAATAATAGAGGCGGCTGCAAAATATAAAGGTAAAGATTCGAATGAACTTAGAGACAATGAAATAGTTTGCGAATGTGCGAGGGTTACAAGAAAAGAAATTGAAGATATTATAAGAAAATATAACGTAAAAACGATAGAAGAGCTTCAAAAATACACCGATGCTGGCAAATACTGCAAAAGCTGCGTAGCCCCGGGAGGTCATGAAGAAAAACCGGTTTATTTAGTAGATATTATAAAAGAAGTGCAGGAGCAGATGAAAAAAGAAAATCTAAAAAACGCTTCTCAAATCGAAGATTTTGAAAAAATGAGCCTGATTAAAAAAATTAAGGCAATCGAAGAGTTTTTAGATACAAAAATAAAACCAATGCTTGCAATGGACGGGGGAAGTTTGGAGCTTTTAGATATCCGTGAGGAAGATGGAATTACAAAAGTATATATCAGATACATGGGAGCGTGTGCTACATGTGCAAGCGGAGGGGCTACTCTTTTAGCCATTGAAGATGAATTAAAAAGACACTTCAAAACGGATAAAATCAAAATCGAGCAAATCTGATTTTTCCTTATTTTGATATAATTGTATAAAAAAAGAGGATGTATAATGAGATGGTTGTTTTTTGTTTTAGCGGCGGTATTGTTAAACGGATATGAGGTAACTATTACAAGTATTAGGGGTAACACGGTTACACTTGATAAATATGTAAAAAAAGGCGTAAGCGGTGTTGTATTGTGTTCTTTTGAAGATAAAACCATAATTTGTGCAAAAGCTGTGGCTTTTGGAAAAAAAGCAAAACTGAAAATTTATGAGAATTTGAAAAACGATGCATTTGCACTTCCTGTTGTATTGCCAAAAAAGGGTGATAAAATTCTGCTTGCAAAAAATTACAATAGAATAATGATTATTGCGCCAAACCAGTATTTGTATCTAAAAACAAAAGATAAATTTAAAAACGAGGTAATTATAAGCCCTGATGTATTTGCAAATTTTTTGGAAGATATCCCAACAAAAGAAGAATTTAAAAGTTTTGCAAAAAAAATGGATATAGGAAGGTATGTGTTTGTGCTTGATAAAATATATGAAGTGGATGCGGACAGTTTTTATGCGATTAAGAAATATGGGCACAATTCGCAAAAATTTAATGAAATGTTTTTTACAACCTATCCTAAAGAGATTGTTAAAAAAGATATGATAAGTTATTATAAAAGTATGATAAAGGAATAATATGATTGATCCTAGACATATAGAAGCTTTAAAAAAAATCGTGGGTGAAAACGATGTAAAAATCGACAAACCGCATTTAAGGGCATATTCATATGATGCGACTAAAGAGCATTATGAGCCTGAAGCCGTTGTATTTCCTGCAAATGAAGAGGAAGTAAGCAGGGTGCTTAAGTATTGTAATGATGAAAAAATAGCAATAGTACCAAGAGGTGCGGGAAGCGGCTTTACGGGAGGAGCTTTGCCGGTAAAAGGCGGAATAGTATTGGCGCTTGAAAAATATATGAATAAGATTCTTGAAATTGATGAAAAAGACATGGTAGCCGTAGTGCAACCGGGTGTAATTAACGCCGAGCTTCAAAAAGCCGTTGAAGCCAAGGGGCTTTTTTACCCGCCTGACCCTGCAAGTATGGACTATTCGACAATCGGCGGGAATGTCAGTGAAAACGCAGGAGGTATGAGAGCGGCAAAATACGGACTTACAAAAGATTATGTAATGAGTCTTAAAGCCGTGCTTCCTAACGGTGATATTATTAGGGCAGGAAAAAGGACGATCAAAGACGTTGCAGGGTATAACATCGCCGGAATTTTAATCGCAAGTGAGGGCACGCTTGCAGTGATTACGGAAATTACATTAAAACTTCTTCCAAAACCGAAACTTAAAAAAACTTATATGGGAATTTTTGAAAATGTCGAACAGGCAATGAACGCCGTTTATAAATCACTTGCCGGAGGTGCGATGCCGGTTGCTATGGAATTTATGGATGCTCTTGTTGTAAAAGCGCTTAGGGAAAAACTAGGCGTAAATCTTCCTGATTGGGCGGGGGCTTTATTAGTTGGAGATATTGACGGAAACGTCGAAGAAGAGATTGATTACCAGCTGTCCATACTTGAGAAAAGTTTTAAAGAAGAGGGTGCAAAAGAACTTAGAATTGCCAGAAACGAAGAAGAAGCGGATGAAATCTGGTATGCAAGAAGAAACGCCTCTCCTTCTATAACGATATACGGCAGCAAAAAGCTAAATGAAGATATTTCAGTCCCAAGAAGCAAATTACCGGATGCTCTTAAAGGCATATACGCAATCGGAGAAAAATATAATGTATTAATTCCGTGTTTCGGACATGCAGGGGATGGTAACATTCACGTAAACGTTATGGTTGACGGAAATAATGAAGATGAAGTGAAAAGAGGATATAAAGCGGTTGAAGAGATATTTAAACTTGTTGTCGAACTTGGAGGGACACTCAGCGGAGAGCACGGTATAGGGCTTAGCAAGGCTCCGTTTATGAAACTTGCGTTTACTGAGGCGGAACTTGAGCTGTTTAGAAGGATAAAAAACGCTT
>Ga0256837_1002432_pt1 | contig 11568 bp, 13 predicted proteins | sample 4562384metaG_FD_185976 | JGI IMG/M metagenome (GOLD analysis project Ga0256837, IMG submission 185976) | Hydrothermal vent microbial communities from Guaymas Basin, Mexico - 4561-384 | ecosystem: Environmental > Aquatic > Marine > Hydrothermal vents | place: Mexico: Guaymas Basin | collected... | reverse complement strand
CATAGAATAAACTCACTTACAAACACTAATATAATATTTTTAACAAATGATCCAGATGTTAAACTAAGAAAAAATTTCTTCCAGTATAATTTACTAGATTATAAAGTAAAACTAAATAACCTTATGTATATCATTAGTGATATAAAACAGCTTATTAAAAGGTTGTTTGATAACTCAAAAGAGAAAGTTTTAATAATTAAACAAAATAATAAAACAAGAGATATTATTATCAATCTTTTAAAACAAAGATGTTTTCAAGTTGAAGCTGTATCAAATGGTAGTGCAGGATGGAAAAAAATAGAAAAAGAGAAGTATATTTCATTAATTATTGTTGATATAAGTTTACAAGATGTAAAAAGTTCAGATATTATCAAAAAAGCAAAAGAGAAATACTCTAGTACTATTCCAATACTAGCACTTACTAGTGAATATGATCCTCTTTTAATGCAAGAAAATATTGCAAATGGATTAAGCGATTTTATAAAAGTTCCTGTTATACATGAAGAGTTTAATTTAAAAGTAGGTGTTTGGATTAATAATGTAATACAATCAAGAAAACTAAAAGAGCAAGAGCAAAAATTAAAACAAACTCTAAATAGCTTCAAAGCACTTTCTAATGCAACAATGGAAGGTCTTATTATGTTTGAAGATAATATATGTGTGGATATAAATGAAGAAGCACTAAAATTATTTAAATATGAAAAAGAAGATGATCTAATAGGTAAACATATACTTGATATCTTCTCTAAAAATATAACTCAATATGATAAAGATAAACTTTTAGATAATAGTATTAACCATAAGTTTGAATTAGAGATGTTAAAAAGTGATAACGAAGAGTTTCCTGCATCTATAAAAGAGAGAAATATTATTTTAGAAAATAAACAAACAAAAATAATAGCTGTACTAGATCTTACAGAGATAAAAAGAAAAGAGGATATGTTAGCTCAACAATCAAAACTAGCTTCAATGGGAGAGATGATAGGAAATATCGCTCATCAATGGAGACAACCACTTACATCTATATCTATTAGTGCTAGTAATATCAAACTAAATTACGAATTAGATATGTTTGATGAAGAGGAGTTCTTTGAGTTAACAAATAGTATTATTGAAAGCACTGAGTTTTTATCAAATACAATAAATGATTTCCAAAGCTTCTTAAAAGGTGATGGAATACCATCTAATTTTACAGTACAAGAGGTTGTTAAAAAAGTTTTATTACTTGTATCAGGAAATATAAAATCTGTAGATATTGAAGTTATAGAGGAGTATAAAACTGATAAAAAAATATTTGGTATTCAAAATGAATTTACACAATCTTTACTAAATATAATCAATAATGCAAGAGATGCTTTAAAAGAGAAAGATTTAGATCATAAATATATATTTATCACCTCATCTTATGATGAAAAACAAAATAAAATAATAGTAAGAATAAAAGATAATGCACTTGGTATCCCTAAAGATGTATTACCTAAAATATTTGAGCCATATTTTACAACAAAACATCAATCACAAGGTACAGGATTAGGGCTTTATATGACACATCAAATGTTAGTAGATAATCTTCACGCTGATGTAGAAGTAAGAAATGTTTCATATACATATAATGGTGAAAAATATACTGGTGCTGAGTTTATTATAAGTATTGATGCAAAATAATAAGTAATACTTCGTTATAATCGCGATTATTAAAGAATAGGATTTAATTTGAATATAGAAGTATCAGATATTGCCAAGCTACCTACAGTTCATGGGGAGTTTTTAATACAATCATTTAAACAAGGTGAAAAAGAACATCTCGTAATAAAAACTAAAAATTATGATAAGATACCAAATGTAAGGATACATAGTGAGTGTTTAACTGGTGACGCACTTAGTAGTTTAAAATGTGATTGTCAAGCTCAACTTAACTATTCACTAGAGTATATAAATAAACACTCAGGAATAGTAATATACCTAAGACAAGAGGGTAGAGATATTGGATTGTTAAATAAAGTAAATGCTTATGCACTTCAAGATAAGGGATTTAATACAATTGAAGCAAACCACCAACTAGGTTTTGCTTCAGATGAGAGAACTTATGAGATAGTTGATTTTATATTTGATTATTTAAATATAGATGAGATTAATCTACTTACAAATAATCCTGATAAACTAAATAATATAAAAGTAAAAATAAGTCAAAGAGTACCTATAGTTGTAGGTAAAACACCTCAGAATGAAGATTATTTAAAAACAAAAAAAGAACAAATGGGACATTTATTATAATGAGATTAAAACAAAAATTAAAAGATATAGGCTTAGAGTTTGATGAGATGTTCTACGCAAGATGTGAGCAATATATATCACTATTAAGACAATGGGGTAGAGTACATAATTTAAGCTCTGCAAAAGAGCTAGAGTTAGATGCAATTCATGATAATATTGTAGATAGCATTTACCCTATTAAGTTTTTAGATACTTATGAATCATTTGCTGATATTGGAACAGGTGCAGGGTATCCAGGACTTTTACTAGCAATTGCTAGACCAGATATCAAATGTACTTTAATTGAACCTAGAAGTAAAAGGGTATCTTTTTTAAATTTTACAAAAGCCATGTTAAGACTTGATAATGTAACAGTAATAGAAAAAAGAGCCGAAGATGTTGAAGGTGTTACTTTTGATCTTATTACAAGTAGAGCTGTAACAAATACAAAACTACTTTTAGATATTACATCAAATATTACAAATGAAGATACTAAGTATCTATTTTATAAAGGTTCATTAGCTCAAACTGAACTTGATGAAGCAAAAGTAAATAACTATGAAGTAATAAGTGTAGGTGAACATAGAAATTATGTATATATAAAAGGTAAAATAGATGTTAGTTAAGTTATTAGTATTAGGAGCAGTTTTATACCTAGTATATAAGATATTTTTTAATAAAAAAATAAAAGATAATTCAAAAAGTACAAAAGATGAGATAGATACAATGGAGCAATGTCCTAGTTGTAAAGTATTTATTGCAAGAGAAGATTCGATACTAAGTAATGGTAAATATTACTGCTCTAAAGAGTGTCTGGATAAATAATGTTAATAGTTGGAAATAAAAATATACCATACCAAGAGATACAGACCATACAATATATAGAAGATATAAAAAATAGTGATGCTTCTAAAATAGTATATTTTTCTTACGATATAGATATTATAAAATATTGTAATAAAAACAATGTAAGATGTGCGGTGTATGTTTCAAACTTAGTCGATGCAATATTTTGTAATGCTTTAGATGTGTATTTTATTATTATAAATAAAGATATAGCAAAAACTATACAAAATACTGCAGATAATTATATGTTTGATTCAAAGATATTACAAATAATCCAAAATGATAATGACATAGAAGATGTAGCAACAAATCAAATAGATGGTTGCATATATAAGGAGATTTTATGAATCCAATAGTTGACACAATAGTTTTAATATTATTTGTTTTATTTTTAGTATTTGTAGTAGCTGGTTTTAACAGGCAACAAGTACAAAAACACAATGAAAGAATGGATATGTTAGATAAAAGACAAAAAGAGTTTGAGAAAAAAAATAAAGAAAAAGATGATAAAACTAAATAAGTTTATTCTTTTTTATAATATATCTCTTAATAAAAGTGCATAATAAAGCACAACAAGATTTAAAATAAATATCAACATAGAAGATCCTCTTGAGATCATATGCTCAAGTTTTGTTCTTTGTGTGTTATTAGTTTTAATAGCTATATAAAAATGTATAATAGTTACTACTATTATAACCAGTACAAAATATAGTTTTGTACGTAGTATCTCTATTACTTCACTTGATATATTTGTAAAAAGTATATCTAATAATCCATTATCATATATCATATAAATACCAGTTATAGTTAATAAAATTAATGCAATCACCTCAAAATATCCAAAAATTGGACCAATATTTGGATAAACTAATTGTTGTTTACTTTTATCTTTTAAACTAATTCCAAGAGCAAACATAAATATAGATCCACCTATCCATGCTACAGCTGCTATTAAATGAAAATACAATACCCAGTTCATATATAAACCTTATTATTAATTATTTATAATTTTTATTAGTATATCTTATTAATACTAAATTAATTACCACATAAAGTAAGAAATAATAATTTAACAGATATTTATATAATATTTTGATAAAATAGTATTATAATATATAGTAGGATTTAAGATGGATAAAAAAGGTATTTTAATAATTGGAGCTGGTGGTGTTTCTAGTGTAGCTACTATTAAATGTGCAAAAAATATAGATACATTTGAGCAAATAACACTTGCAAGTAGAACTCTTAGTAAATGTGTAGATATTAAAAAAACAATAAAAGAAAAAATCAATGTAGATATAAAAGTAGCTATGGTTGATGCAAATAATACAGCTGAACTTATAAAATTAATTGAAAGAACAAATTGTAAAGTTGTGTTAAATGTTGCTTTACCTTATCAAGATCTTACTATTATGGATGCTTGTGTAGCAACTAATACTCACTATATAGATACAGCAAATTATGAACATCCAGATGAGGCAAAATTTGAATACAAAGAGCAATGGGCAAAAGATGAAGATTTTAAAAAAGCTAATATAACTGCACTTTTAGGAAGTGGATTTGATCCTGGTGTTACAGGTGTATTTTGTGCTTATGCTCAAGAGAAACTATTTGATACTATAGAGTATATTGATATTATGGATTGTAATGACGGTGATCATGGATATCCTTTTGCTACAAACTTTAATCCAGAGATTAACTTACGAGAAGTAAGTGCAAATGGTAGATACTGGGAAGATGGAAAATGGATAACTACAAAACCATTAGAAATAAGAGAAGATTGGGACTATCCTGAAATTGGAGTAAGACCATCTTATTTACTATATCATGAAGAGTTAGAATCTCTTAGTAAAAATATAAAAGGTCTTAAAAGAATAAGATTTTTTATGACATTTAGTGATTCTTATATCCAACATATGAACTGCTTACAAAATGTAGGAATGTTAGGAATTAAAGAAGTAGAACACAATGGACAAAAAATAATACCTATAGAGTTTTTAGCTACACTATTACCTGATCCTTCTAGTTTAGGAAGTAGAACAAAAGGTCGTACAAATATAGGTTGTGTAATAGAAGGTCTAAAAGATGGTGTAAGAAAAAAATATTATATATACCAAATATGTGATCATCAAGAAGCGTTTAGTGAAACTTGCGCACAATGTGTAAGCTATACAACAGGAGTTCCTGCAATGATAGGATCAAAGCTAGTATATAATGGCACTTGGGATCTAAAAGGAGCTAGAAATATAGAAGAGTTTCCTAGTGTTACTTTTATGGAAGAGATGAATATTCAAGGGCTACCGTGGAAAATAATAGAGCTTTAATTTTAAGTACAAATTTGATAAAATAATATAACTAACTATTAAAAAAAAGGGTATAAGATGACTATGAAAGTTAACATAAAAGATGAATATACGGATAGATTTAATACTTTTATAGAATCATTACCTCATGATGCTGTTGAAATAGATAATTTAAATGATGATTATATTTTAATTGAAGATGCAAAAATTAGAGTCTCAAATGCTATAAATAGATATGAAAATAATACAGGTACATATATAAATCAAGATGAATATTCTAAATATAAATCTAGTTTAATTTCATCTTTACAGCAATAAATATGACTATTATATTATCATAACAATGAAAATGTAAGAAATTTAATTGTTAAAGGTTATACTATACCTTATTTAATAAATACTTCTAAAAATATTATAATAATACTTGATATTTTTAAATACAAATATAGAGAAATAAAATAAATGCCAAATCTTAAAAATAAACTAACAAACCTTCAAACACCATGTTATATATGTGAAGAGGAACTTTTAGAAAATAATCTAAAACTCCTAAAATATGTAAAAGAACAAAGTGGAGCAAAAATACTTTTAGCTTTAAAAGGTTTTGCATTTTCACCACTTATGCCACTTGTGATGAAATATCTTGATGGGTGTTGTGCTAGTGGTTTACATGAAGCTAAATATGCAAGTGATTTTGATGCTAAAGAGATACATACTTATAGTGCTGCTTTTAAAACACAAGAGTTTGATGAGATTTGTAAACTATCAAACCATATAGTTTTTAATAGTCTAAACCAATACAAAACTTTAAAAGATAAAACACTAAGTAAAAACTCTTTGGGTTTACGAATAAATCCACAAGTAAGTACAGTAAGCCATGATATATATAATCCATGTGCAATTAATTCACGACTTGGTATTACAAAAAACACTTTAGAAGATGAACTAAAAAAAGACAATACACTTTTAGAAGGTATTGAAGGTTTCCATTTTCATGCACTTTGTGAGCAAGACTCAAAAGATTTAGCTACAGTGTTAGATCAGTTTTTAAAAGATTTTTCTAAATACTTCAAAAATTTAAAATGGTTAAATTTTGGAGGAGGGCATCATATTACAAGAGATGATTATGATGTAGAACTTCTAATAAAACTAATCAAAGATATAAAACAATCATATCCACACTTAGATATTTATTTAGAACCTGGTGAAGCAATAGGTTGGAGAACTGGTACACTTGTAGCATCTGTACTTGATATTGTAAATAATGGTGCAAATATAGCTATACTAGATACAAGCGCTGAAGCTCATATGAGTGATACTATTATTATGCCTTACAAAGCAGATGTAAGATATACAGATGATTTTTATAAATATAGCTATATACTAGCCGGAAACACTTGTCTTGCTGGAGATGTTATGGGAACTTATAAGTTTAATGAGCCTTTACAAATAGGTGATAAAATAATATTTGAAGATATGATACACTATACAATAGTGAAAAATACAACTTTTAACGGTATAAAATTGCCAAATCTAGCAGTATTAACAAAAGATAAAAAATTACAAATAAAAAAAGAGTTTGGATATGAAGAATATAAAAGAAGAAATTAATATACAAAACACAACACCACTATTTACTGCTATGAAAGAGTATGATAAAAGTGATATGACATATTTTGATGTACCAGGACATAAAAAAACTACAACAATAGATGAGTTTACATCTTATTTTGGAGAGACTATTATGAGTATAGATGTAAACTCATCAAAGCCCCTTGATAACTTATCTAATCCAATAGGTGTTATAAAAGAAGCAGAAGAATTAATGGCAAAATTATTTGGTGCTAGTGATGCATTTTTTTTAGTAAATGGAACAACTTCTGGTATTCAAGCAATGATAATGACTGTTTGTAATCCAGGGGAGAAAATAATCTTACCTAGAAATGTACATAGATCAGCTATAAATGGTCTAATCTTAGCTGATGCAATTCCTGTATATATTGAACCAGTGATTAATGATAAGCTAGGAATAGCGTTTAATGTAGATATACAAAGTGTAAAAGGTGTGATATTAAATAATCTTGATGCAAAAGCTATACTAATAACAAACCCTACATATTATGGTTTTGCAACAGATCTAAAAGAGATTGTAGATTTTGCACATGAGCATAATATGCTAGTACTTGTAGATGAAGCTCATGGTACACATTTTGATTTTAATGATAGCTTTCCTATTAGTGCTATGAGTGCTGGAGCTGATATATCATCTATGTCTTTACATAAAACGGGTGGAAGTTTAACTCAAAGTTCTGTATTGCTTCTAAATGACAAAAAAATAAAAAGTAGTCATATAAAAACTATTTTAAATATTATGCAAACAACAAGTGCTTCATATTTACTAATGGCTAGTTTAGATGTAGCTAGAAAAAATATGGCTATAAATGGTAAAAGTGAATTTAAAAGGGTACTTGAACTATCTAGATATGCAAGAGAAGAGATAAATAAAATAGATGGACTTAGTTCATTTGGATGCGAACTAATAGGTTCTAAAAGTATTCATAGTTTTGATGAAACAAAACTATCTATAAAAGTAAACGATATAGGTCTTACTGGTCTTGAAGTATATGATATATTAAGAGATAAATACAATATCCAAATGGAATTTGGTGATGCTTATCATACATTAGCCGTAATAAGTCTAGGTGATACAAAACAAAGCATAGATATACTAATAAATGCACTAAAAGATATAGCAAAAAACTATAAAACAAATAAACCAATAATAAATAAAATAGCCCTTCATAACCCACAAGTAATTGTAAGTCCAAGAGATGCTTTTTATTCACATAAAAAACAACTCAAACTAAAAGATTGTGTGGGAGCTGTTAGTGCTGAGTTTATTATGGCATATCCTCCAGGTATTCCTATAGTTACTCCAGGAGAGATGATAAATCAAGATATTATTGATTATATAGAGTTTTTAAAAACACAAAACTCTATGTTAACAGGTACACAAGATCCATATGTGGACTTTATTAATGTGTTGGGGTATTAGCTGTAACGTCTGATTTGAGGGATGATTTAATTGAACTAGAAGGCGATATTTTATTTTTAAACAAGAATTACTTGATAGTAATTTTATCGAATAGAAACCTAAAATACCATAATTATAGACCTTTGTCTTATTATATCTAATATTAAATTATCATTAAAGCTTATTTTTGCTTGTTATAATTTTATTAACTCTAAACTTTTTTCAATACTTTTATTTAAAAATTAGACTTAATGAAAAATCTGAGTGCCTAAAAACTTAAGTAAACTTCGGTACTGTAATAGTTAAAAAGGGTTTATTTATAATAAGTTATAAAAAAACAATAAGAAGTTTTAAAAGCTGCAACTCTTTTTGGTTTAATTTTACTATTTCATTATTATCATATAGTATATTTTGTTTTAGATCAAAAGCAAAATTATCATGTAGTGTTATTTTATCATTTGTAGAGGTGTAGTATCTTTTTATAATAGCATTTATCCTAAGAAGAAGCTCTTTTAGTTCAAATGGTTTTTTGACATAATCATCACCACCTGCTTGATAACCTTCATCTAGATCTTCAATACTATTTAAAGTTGTAGTAAAAATAGCTGGGGTAGTAATATTTGCATCTCTTAGTTGCTTTAACAATTCAAAACCACTAATATCTGGTAAATTTACATCAAATAAAAAAAGATCATCATTGTTATCATAAGATAACTCAAGTGCATAAGTTGAAGTGTATGTAACATCAACTTCAAAGTCATTATCTTCTAAGGACTCTTGTATTGTATCACTTAAGTTTTTATCATCTTCTAGGTATAAAATTTTAAACATTTCGTACTATATCTTAAAATTGTGAAATAATAATGAAAGTAAAAGTATTACAAAATGTCATATTTTTTAAAATATTTTTATTTTTGTGTATAATTAGAGTATGGAAAATTTACAAGATAAACTACAAAGCCTATATGTTCAAAAAAAGATTATTGAAAATCAAATAAAAGATTTAGAGATACAAATTCAAAATAGTAGTGATTTTGAATTTATATTAAAAGATAAAATATATCTAAATATATCTAGACTATCTAGCTCTATTATAGATGAACTTAAAGAATTAGCATCATTTGATAATCCTCAAATAGAAATACTTCAAGCTATGAGAAAGCCTATATACAATATGCCTAGAGTTATAAAGTCTTATGAATTAAAAGACAATACTCTTATACTTCCAAGAGGACTTATGAGAGATGTAATATTTGTACTAAATTTAAATGGTATAAAATATAAACTTTTAGATGAAAGAATAAGTATACCTTGTGAATTTAAAGATATTACATATACTTTAAGAGATGAACAACTAAAGTGTTGTGATGCTATAGCTAAAAAAGACTTTTCTATTTGTGTTGCAGCTCCTGGATTTGGAAAAACTTTACTTGGTGCATATATGATAAAACAAAGAAGTGTAAATACTCTAGTAATAGTAAACAAAAATATGCTACTTGACCAATGGATTGATAGGTTTGTAGAGTATTTTGGATACAATAAAAAAGACATAGGATTTTTAGGAAAAAGTAAAAATAAACTAAACCAAAAGCTAGATATTGCAACAATGCAAAGCTTGAAAAATAATCCAGATATAATAAAAGATTACTCTTTTGTAATAGTAGATGAGTGTCATCATATACCAGCACTTACTTTTGAGTCTATTATTGCAAAGTTTGAAGGTAAATATATACTAGGACTAAGTGCCACACCAAATAGAAAAGATGCTATGGATCCAATACTATTTCAACAACTTGGAAATATATCTTATGAAGTAGTACGAGCAAAAACAAATAAAAATAAACTAAAAATTGTAAAAACAGATTTCGTAAGCGACGTAGATAACTTTGCTAGTTTAATAAGTGAAATTATAAATGATAAACCAAGAAACAATCTAATAATAAATGAGATATTAGAAAATACAAATAGAAAAATACTACTTCTAACAGATAGAATAGAGCATATAGAAAATCTTACAAAACTACTTGATAATTGTGGATTAGATTATCTTAGTATTCATGGAAGTATGGATAATAAAACAAAAGAAGCCAATATGGCAAAGGTAAAATCAGCCTCACTTATACTTGCTACTACTTCATTTTTTGGAGAAGGTATAGACTTCCCACATCTAAATACAATAATATTTGCTACACCTATATCGTATTATGGAAGATTAGTTCAGTATTTAGGAAGAATAGGGCGAGGTGGAGATGACTGTTTAGCTATAGATATATATGATGATAAAAACAACTTCACAAGAAGTGCTTTTAGAAAAAGAGAAGCTGGATATAAACAACTTCATTATAAAAAAATAAATAATTAGTTATTATTCCATTATAAAAATATCGGAGTTATTTATGAACAAAAGTTTTATTACAAATTTATTATCAGCATTATTAGTAGTAGCAGGAATATTATTTCAAAATAATATTGTCCTTACTGTTGGATTATTTGCATTAAGTGGTGCTATTACAAACTGGTTAGCTATACATATGCTATTTGAAAAAGTACCATTTTTATATGGTAGTGGGGTAGTTGAAAATAGATTTGAAGAGTTTAAAGTATCTATTCATAAGCTTATTATGGAGCAATTTTTTACAAAAGAAAATTTAGCTAAATTTTTTGAATCAAACTTAAATAGTAAAGATAAAATAGATCTATCAAATGTTATTGATAAAACAGATTTTACAATTGCATTTGAGAGTTTAAAAAGTGCCGTTATGGAATCAAGCTTTGGTGGAATGCTAGGAATGTTTGGTGGTGAAAAAGCGTTAGAGCCTTTACAAGAACCGTTTACTGCTAAAATGAAAAGCTCTATTAATAAAATAGTTCATACAGATACTTTTCAAAAAACTTTAAAAGAAGCTCTAAGTAATGGTGATATGAGTGATAAGATTCAAGAAAAAATCCAAACAGTAGTATATGAAAGACTAGAAGAACTAGATGCGAAAATGGTAAAAAACATAGTTCTAGATATGATGAAAGAACACTTGGGTTGGCTTGTAGTTTGGGGTGGATTCTTTGGTGGACTTATTGGATTATTGAGTTCTTTTTTAGTTTAGCCCTTAAATAAGGGCTTTAAGTTTTCTATTT
>Ga0256837_1002431_pt1 | contig 11569 bp, 12 predicted proteins | sample 4562384metaG_FD_185976 | JGI IMG/M metagenome (GOLD analysis project Ga0256837, IMG submission 185976) | Hydrothermal vent microbial communities from Guaymas Basin, Mexico - 4561-384 | ecosystem: Environmental > Aquatic > Marine > Hydrothermal vents | place: Mexico: Guaymas Basin | collected... | reverse complement strand
AAAAACCAAAAAAGTTGCCCCATACTCAAGAGTAAAACCTCTAATCAAAATGCAGTTAAAGCAGCAAAAATATGTACAAAAGCTTATGAAGAGAGCAAAAATAGATTATAATCCAAAAACTGCCAAAAAGAAATAACAATATATTCAGGGAGAGAAGATGAGCAAAAAAATTTCAGACTATGTAAAAGCCGGTGTTGCAACCGGTGATGACCTGCAAAAGATTTTTGAGATAGCAAAAGAGCAAGAGTTCGCAATTCCTGCTGTAAATGTGGTGGGTACAGACTCTATAAATGCTGTAATGGAAGCAGCAGCAAAGGTAAACTCCCCTGTAATTATACAATTTAGCAATGGAGGAGCATCTTTTTATGCCGGTAAGGGTATAGACAGCAACAAAGGTGCCATTCTTGGAGCAATTAGTGGAGCAAAGCATGTACACCAGTTGGCCGAAGCTTATGGTATCCCTGTAATACTGCATACAGATCATGCCGCTAGAAAACTGCTTCCATGGATTGACGGATTATTAGAAGCCAGTAAAGATCATTATGAAAAGTATGGTAAACCTCTCTTTTCATCTCATATGATAGATTTATCCGAAGAACCGTTAGAGGAGAATTTAGCCACTTGTCAAGAGTATCTAAAGATAATGGATAAGCTGGATATGACACTAGAGATTGAACTTGGAATTACAGGTGGAGAGGAAGATGGTATAGACAATACCCATGTAGATAATGCTTCACTATATACTCAACCCAAAGAGGTCTGCGAAGCGTATGAAAAGCTTAGTGCAATTAGTCCAAGATTTACAATAGCAGCATCATTTGGTAATGTACATGGAGTATATAAACCTGGTAATGTAAAGTTAGAGCCAAAAATTTTGGATAATTCACAAAAGTATATAGAGCAAAAACACAATACCCCCAAAAAGCCTGTAAGCTTTGTATTCCATGGAGGCAGTGGTTCATCTCCTGAAGAGATCAAAGAGGCAATTGGTTATGGTGTAGTAAAGATGAATATAGATACTGATACCCAATGGGCATTTTGGGAAGGGGTAAAAGATTATACACAAAAGTATCATGACTATTTACAGGCTCAAATAGGTAACCCAGAGGGTGATGATAAACCAAACAAAAAGTATTATGACCCAAGAAAGTGGCTAAGAGCAGGTGAAGAGAGTATGAGAGACAGAGTTATCAGAGCATTTGAAGAGTTGAACTGTATAGACAGATTCTAAAAGTATGACAGCTGTTCTTCAAAGAGTCAAAAGTTCATCTGTATGGGTGGATTCAACAGAGGTAGCCTCTATAGAGAGGGGCTACAATATATTGCTTGGTATATTCAAAGATGATACATCCAGTGATATAGATAAGCTTGTAAACAAAATTCTAAAACTTCGTATCTTTGCCGATGAGTGTGGCAAGATGAATCTAAATATTACTCAAGTAGATGGAAGCATACTGGTTGTAAGCCAATTTACACTTACAGCAAATACAAAAAAAGGTAACAGACCCAGCTTTGACAGTGCTATGAATCCAAAAGATGCCAAAGTACTCTACAAAGAGTTTTGCTACAAACTATCACAATCAATTGAGGTAAAAGAGGGTATATTTGGAGCCATGATGCAAGTTGAAATTATAAATGATGGCCCAGTTACCATTATTTTGGATTCCAAAGAGTTATAAAACTATAAAGGGAGAGTATGAGTCTAAAAGATAGAATCAAAAATGATATAAAAGAGGCTATGAGAGCCAAAGATACACAAAAAAGAGATACACTGAGAAATCTAAGTGCTGCAATAAAGCAGATTGAAGTTGATGAAAGAAGAGAGCTTAGTGATGCTGATGTAGAGAAGATTTTGCAAAAGTATGTAAAGCAAAGAGAAGATGCTCTGTCTCAATTCAAAGAAGTAGGCAGAGATGATTTGGTAGCAAAAGAGGAAGCTGAACTTAAGTTGGTTCGTTCATATCTGCCAGAACCATTAAGTGATGAAGAGTTGGAAAATATTATCAAAGAGATAATAGAGCAAACCGGAGCTTCATCTATGAAGGATATGGGTAGAGTTATGAAAGAGGCAAGAGATGCCATAGGCAGTAGAGCAGATGGTGGAAGAATAAGTGCTTTGGTAAAAAAGTTGCTATCATAAGTTTAACTTAATATTTAGCTTGGTAACATAAAGAAGTATTAACAAAATCAAAAAAGGAGTGAAGTGTATATGAAAAAGAGTGTAAGCATTATAGCAGCAGCCGTATTAATGAGTGGATTGGCATTGGCAAAAGAGGTAAAAGTGGGTGTAGTATTACCTCTGACTGGTCCAATTGCGGCATTTGGACAAACCAGTAATGATGGTTTACAGATTGCTTATGAACAAAACAATAAATTAAAAAATGGTGATACTGTAAAATTGATTGTATTAGATGATAGAGGAGATAAGGTAGAAGCAGCTACTGCTGTAAAAAGACTACTAGATAAAGATGGTGTAACTGTAATATTGGGTGAGGTTGCATCTGGTAACTCTATGGCAATGGCTCCAGTAGCAGAAAGAGCGAAAACTCCTATGATTACACATGCTTCTACAAACCCTAGAGTGACAAAGGGTAAAAAGTATGTAACAAGAGCATGTTTTATAGATCCATTCCAAGGTGCTGTAATGGCTAAATATGCACTCGATAATGGTATGAAGACAGCGGTAGTTGTAACTGATGCCAAGCAAGATTATTCAGTAGGATTGGCAAAAGCATTCAAAAAAGCATACACCAAAGGTGGTGGTAAGATACTAAAAACTGTACTTATAAATTCAGGTGACAAAGATTTTAATGCACAGGTATCTACAATCAAGGCTGCAAATCCATCTATTATTGCATTTACAGGTTACTATCCTGAAGCTGCACTACTTGTAAAACAAGCCAGAGCAATGGGTGTAAATGTCCCTTTTATTGGTGCTGATGGTGTAGGATTCCCAGAGCTTGTAAAGATTGGCGGAAAAGCGGCTGAAGGATTTATGTACACAGACCACTTCAATGAAGCTGCAGCAAGTTCACCAGAAGCCAAAGCTTATGTAGAGGCATATCACAAAAAATATAACAAAACTGCTGACTCAATGGGTGCACTAGCTGCTGATGCTTATGGTATGATACTCTCTGCTATGAATAAATGTATAGATGAAGGTAAAGCATCTGATGACAAAGAGTGTATCAACCAAAACCTAAGAAATACAAAGGGTTACAAAGGTATTACTGGTGTTATCAATATAGACAAAAATGGTAATGCAGTAAAATCTGCTGTAATTAATGAAGTAAAAGATGGCAAGTTTGAGTATAAGACTACTGTAAATCCTTAGTATCCTCTTTGGTTACACCCTTTTGGGTGTAGCTTCTGTCTGACAAATATTTCAAATATACTTCACTTTAAAATTATTATTACCCTTTTATGGTATGATAAGTACGAAATATAATATTAATCAAAATCAAAACTATTTCTAACCAAAACTTCAAAACAAGGGTTCTGAATGGACTTTTCTACATTTTTGCAACAGATTGTTAATGGTGCCAGTTTGGGAAGTATGTATGCACTCATAGCTATCGGTTATACTATGGTGTATGGAGTCTTGAGGCTTATTAACTTCGCTCATGGTGATATAATGATGGTTGGTGCATTTATGACATATCTTGCTACAAGTATGGGTATGCCATTTGGTATTGCTGTACTCTTTGGAATATTGGTATCTGTAGCAGTTGGAATACTCACAGACAAAGTTGCCTACAAACCACTAAGAGATGCTCCAAAGATTTCACTGTTGATTACAGCAATTGGTATCAGTTTTTTACTGGAAAATCTATTTAATGTACTCTTTGGTGGAGTTCCCAGAGCATTTGATGCACCTGAATATTTGACCAAAGTACTGCATCTTGGTGAAATATATCTGCCTGTTACAGTCATAATAATACCAATAGTAACTGTATTTATTTTAACTTCAGTACTGTGGGTACTGTACAGAACAAAGTATGGTATGGCTATCAGGGCTTTGGCATTTGATATACCTACTGTCAAATTGATGGGAGCAAATGCAGATTCGATTATTACTATTGTATTTATATTAGGTTCAGCCCTAGCAGCTGTAGGTGGTATATTCTATGCTATCAGTTACCCATCAATTGATCCGTTAATGGGTGTAATTGTAGGACTCAAAGCATTTGCTGCTGCAGTTTTGGGTGGTATTGGAAGTGTAACAGGAGCTGTAATTGGTGGGTTTATATTGGGATTTACAGAGATTTTTGTAGTAGCACTCTTTCCCGAACTTGGTGGATACAAAGATGCTTTTGCATTCTTCTTTTTGATTTTGGTGCTTCTGTTTAGACCTACTGGAATTATGGGTGAAGACTTGGAAAGAAGCAGGTTTTAGGAGAAAATGATGAAGAGTACTATAATAAAATCATTATTGATTATATCTACACTTATGTTTATATATTATGCTCATAGCCATTTTGATTCATATACACTAAGTATATTGAACAATATTGGTATATTTGCCATATTGGCTCTAAGTTACAATCTCATAAATGGTGTAACTGGTCAATTTTCACTGGAACCAAATGGATTTGTTGCAATTGGTGCTTATATGACAGCACTCTTTTTAATTCCAACAGATACAAAAATAGATATGTTTGCACTAGTTGATCCAGCTCCAGTAGTATTACAGATGAAAGCCAACTTTTTACCTGCAATATTGGCTGGTGGAGTAGCAGCTGCATTTATAGCCTTGATGCTCTCTTTTCCTGTATTTAGAGTAAGAGGTGACTATCTGGCTATCGTAACGCTTGGATTTGGATTTATTATCAGAATATTTGCTATAAACAATCCAGAATATACAAATGGTTCTTTGGGACTCAATGATATACCAGACAGTGCAAATTTTCTTTGGATAGGAACTATTGCACTCATTACATTTATTGTAATGATACATATTGTATATTCAAAGTATGGCAGAGCTATGAAGGCTGTTAGAGATGATGAAGATGCAGCATTGGCAATGGGTATAAATACATTTCGTATAAAGACAACTGCATTTATGACAAGTGCATTCTTTGAGGGTATCGGTGGTGGATTATTGGCATCTTTCCTTACTACCATATCACCAGATCAATTTACTTTCCTTCTTACATTTCAATTACTTATTATCATAGTACTTGGAGGACTTGGCAGTATGAGTGGTACACTACTTGCTACCATACTTGTAATGGGTAGTATGGAGTGGCTTAGATTTTTGGATGATGATATGGTTATTTTTGGTATGCACACCGGCGCCCATCCTGGTATGAGAATGGTAATATTTGCAATACTGCTTATTATTATGATGTTGTTTGCAAGAAGAGGTCTGTTTGGAGATAGAGAATTAGGTGATATACTCAAGCTAAAATTCTCAAAAAGGGAAGATAATGCAAAATGATATTTTAAAAATCGAGAGTGTAACTATGCGTTTTGGCGGAGTTACTGCAATAGATAATCTCTCATTCTCACTTAAAGAGGGAGAGATATATGGTTTGATTGGTCCAAACGGAGCTGGTAAAACAACAATATTTAATATCATTACAGGCAACTATATACCAACAGAGGGCAAAATTATATTTGATGGCGAAGATATAACAGGTACAAAACCGGACAAAGTGGTATATAAAGGTATAGCAAGAACCTTTCAAAATATCAGACTCTTTAAGAGTATGAGTGTACTTGAAAATATTCTCATAGGATTTCATGATCAGATAAACTATACATATATTGAGGCTATATTGAGGCTTCCTAGGTATTTTGGCAATGAAAAGAGAATAAAACAAAAAGCTATGGATATACTTGAAGAGTTTGGAATAGCCAAGTTTGCAAACCATAATGCAACAGCTTTGAGTTATGGAAATCAACGAAAAGTAGAGATTGCCAGAGCAGTAGCAACCAATCCAAAACTACTCCTACTAGATGAACCAGCTGCTGGAATGAATCCTATTGAGACTGAGGATTTATCAAACATTATCCATAAAATCAAAAAAGATTACAATTTGACAATACTGCTTATTGAACATGATATGAAGTTTGTAAATGCTATGTGTGACAGAGTAACTGTACTTGATTATGGAGAAAAGATATTTGATGGAAAACCTGCTGATGCTATTGTTGATGAAAAGGTAGTAGCAGCTTATTTGGGAGATTTTAAACATGCTTGATATAAAAAATCTACAAGTCTATTATGGTGTAATATCTGCTGTCAGAGGTATAGATATAAATGTATCTGCCAATACAATAGTAACTTTGATTGGTTCAAATGGTGCAGGGAAGACATCTACACTAAATGCTATTGTAAATTTGATAAAGAAGTCTGGTAAAGTAATATTTAACGGAACAGATATTACAAAACACCCTACACACAAAATTGTAAAAGAGGGATTATCACTGGTACCTGAGGGTAGAAGAGTATTTATAAATTTGAGTGTTGATGAGAATCTCAGAATGGGAGCTTTTAATAATGATGAGCAGTTTGAGACCCAAAGAGACAAGATGTATGAACTCTTTCCAAGACTCTCTGGAAAAAGAGATCAATTGGGTGGTACACTCAGTGGAGGAGAGCAACAGATGTTGGCAATTGCTAGAGCATTGATGGCTGAACCCAAAATGCTGATGCTTGATGAACCAAGCCTGGGATTGGCTCCAAAGATTGTAGGAGAGGTATTTGAGATTATTACAGAGCTAAAGACAAAGATGCCAATACTCCTAATAGAACAGAATGCCTTTGCAGCTTTGCAGATAGCTGATTATGGGTATGTACTGGAAAATGGAAGAATAGCACTAAGCGATAAAGCTTCCTCTTTGTTAGGCAATGATGAAGTCAGACAGAGATATTTGGGTGGTTGATAATTGATATTATTACACTCTTTGGAGCAATATAAAAATGGTATAATAATTATATGGTGGCAATATATGAAGGTTGGAGTCATAATAACTCCTCCTGTATTCTTTATTGCACTTTTGGGATTGTTGTAAATTATACTCATCTTATAATATAGAATTAAAAGAGAGTAGACTATTATCTACTTGATACTCTTTATTATGATGTTTTTAATTCTTTCACACTCATTTTGTAAATGAGAAAGATCTTTGCTGTTGTCTATTACCCATGTAGCTAAATCTCTCTTTTTTTCTATATCAAGTTGGGATTTTATTCTAAGTACTGCCTCTTGTTGGGTTAGATTGTCTCTTTTTATTACTCTTTGAAGTTGAATTTCAAATGGAGCATAGACTACTACCGAATAATCAATAGGGTAGTTTTTGGTTTCAAAAAAGAGTGGAATATCTATAAAATATGGTTTTTTGAAGCTATCTTGATAGTGGCTTTGTCTGGTTATTTCATCTTTGATTAGAGGGTGAAGTATAGATTCCAACTCTTTTTTGGCTTCTTTATTGGCAAAGATATATCTACCTAACTCTTTGCGTTTGACTTTGCCACTATTGTCAATATACTCTTTGCCAAAAGTATTGGCAATAGTAGTGCTTTGTTCATTTAGTACCTGATGAGCTATAGCATCAGCATCTATTGCCCTAAATCCATATAGACTCATCAGGGATTTTACAGTACTCTTGCCTGTTGCTATACCACCTGTTAGTGCAACTGCATACTCAAAAGCCATTATCTTTTTATAATCCCCAAATACTCTTTGTTTATAAATGTTGGCATTTGAAATGCAGAGATTGCTATATCACTGTTATAATACTCAAATCCATCAGTCAAATCTGCTCTTTGTAGATGTATATCTGCTGTAGGGTGATAGAATCTACTAGCTAGTACCATATACTCTGTTGCCATTATACCATCTTTCATACTCTCATATCTATATGGCATAACTATACGATATATTGCACCTATTTGATTGAGTTCATCTTTGGCATTTTGATTATCCAGTACCAGATTGGACATAACAGAAGCTATTACACCTTTGCTCTCAAGATGCTTTGATACCTCTATCCAAAAATCTCTTCTACTGCCCATATTAGAGGCTATAATAATTACATCAAAATTACTCTCTTCAAGCTTTTGTAACTTTTTTACCATATCAGTATCACTATCTAATATATGGATAATATCCAGTGACAGATTGTATTTTGACAACTCTTTATCTATATTTTCACAACCACCAACTACCAATATCTTTTGTGGCATCTGATGTGTACACATAGGTATATGAACCAACATCTCATCTTTTATAAAATGGTACTTTTGCATAACTTACCTCGTATTACAATTTTGGCGATTGTAACACAAAAGAGGTCAAAAAAGTTTAAACTCTACAAAATTGGATAAATTTACTCCGATTTATATTAAAATAGTTACATATAGATATGGTATGATTATGTACTGTTATATAAAAAGGTAATATATGGATAGAGATATACTCATAAATTCACTTTACTTTAGACATGCCTGTAAAGTATTTGACAGAGATAAAAAAGTTGACAAAGAGAGTCTTGAGTTGATACTTGAATCAGCAAGATTGGCACCTTCATCATTTGGCATGGAGCCTTGGAGATTTGAAGTTATTTGTAATAAAAGCTTAAAAGAGCAGTTAAAACCACACTGTTGGAACCAAAATCAAATCACAAATTGCAGTCATCTAATAGCCATAATTGCTACTACAAAGGCTCCTACCCAAATAGAGTATATAGAATCAATGTTTGCACGAAGAGGTTTATCTACAGAAGCAACAAAAGCATATGTGGATAGATATTTAGATTATATAAATAATTTGGATTCTGTTACAGAGTGGGTTAAAAGACAGTGTTATATAGCTTCATCTCATATGATGGTATATGCTTCACTCCTGGGTATAGACACCTGTCCAATAGAGGGATTTGACAAAGATGGTGTAAACTCTACCTTGGAGCTTGATACCAATATAGAAGAGATAGCATTGCTTTTGCCTATAGGTTATCGCAAAAATTCCAAGAATCCGCCAAAAGCAAGAAAGAGGTTTGAAGATGTAATCACCTTTGAGGGGTGCTGACTCTTACTGCTTTCATTTTTGGTAAGAGTACTTTTTAATGACTCCAATTCATATATTTAATGTAAGCTTATTATATATAGTTAAATATTAAATTATTTCTGTTTATCAATAAAAATTTGATATTTTATATATATATAAGATTAAAAGGAGTGAAGATGAGGAGTCTATTTGTTTTATTCCTTTTTATAGGATTTATAAGAGCTAATATAACTTTGATTGATTCCAGCTTTGAAGTGCCTGTTATCAGTTCAGACTGGAGCTATGTAGATGCAGATAATGTTCCTGGTTGGCACACAACAGCCAGTGATAATCTTATGGAATTTTGGCAAGATGGCTTTCAGAGAGTCAATGCATATCATGGCAAACAGTTTGCAGAAATTGATGCTACTCAAATAGCTTCTATATATCAAGATATTACTACAACTCCAGGGGCAATACTCTATTGGCATATAGCACATCGTGGTAGAGGTGGTGTAGATACAGCAGAGATGGATATAGGATCCCCTGGAAATACCAATTTTCAAAAAATTATGCAAACTGGTTCTGATGATTGGAAGGTATATGAAGGAGCTTACAGAGTACCTGATGGTCAAACTACTACCAGATTTTTATTTAAGGCTGTAAGTTCAGCTGGTGGAGCTTCATATGGTAATTTTGTTGATAATTTTATAGTACAAGAGGAGATGGCAAATAATGATTACTATACAGTTCGTTCTGGTTCTAGGCTAAATGCAAATCTATTGGATAATGATATAGGTGCAGGTATGAGTGCATCTATAGATACAGATCCAAGCAATGGAAGTGTTACACTAAATAGTGATGGAATATTTACTTATAAGCCTAATAACGGGTTTATTGGATATGACTCTTTTACTTATATTATGACAGATGAGAAGGGTTATACATTTAATGCTACTGCTTATATTCATGTGCTTGACAATACATTGATAGCTGAATACAGATTTGATGAGTGTGGCTTTGATCATAGTATAGGTGATGTATTGGATAATACAATCAATAGACTTCATGGAACTTCTTATGGAGATACTACAATATCTAGTGATTCAATTATATGTAACAGTATATCATTTGATGGAGATGGAGATTATGTAGAGGTTCCACACAATGATAAATTTAATGTAAATAACAAAAGTTTTACTGTTATGTTTTGGTTATATACAAATAGAGATAGAGGTGGAATTTTATCAAAGGCTGATATAGATAATAACAAAGGATTTTTAGTATCTATGGAGCAGAAGTACCCTTTTCTTCCACCTTTTTTCAATGATTATTTCATATACTTCAAGTTTAATGACAAAGCTTATGGTTTGAATCTTGATGAAAACAAGTGGTATCACATAGCTTTTGTATTTAAAAAAAGAAGTACAAAACTTTATGTATATGTAAATGGGGAAGATGTAAGTGATGGAGGATTGGATGTTGGTAGTACTTTAGATGATGCAACAGATAAACCTTTTTTAATGGGTTATGATGATAAGTTTGGATACTATCAAGGAAAGTTGGATGAGGTAAAAATTTTCAAAAGAGCTTTGAACAAAAATAAAATAAAAACTGCTTATGATAATGAAAAAGATGGTAAAAATTGGGATACAGGTGAAGATAGGGTATGTAATACCTGTTTGTGTATAATTGATGCAAACAGTGGAGCATTAGTAAACTTTGCAGCTGATTTTAGATTGATGGATAGTAATGATACAGAAGTATTAAACTATTTGGGTGGTGCATTTGGAAGCAATTATGGAAGTGATTGGAGGATGTGGAGAAGAGATTATGATACAAGCAGATCAAACTATGCTTATTATCACTATATGCAAAGTGACGAGAGTTTGGAGTATGGTAAAGCATACTGGATAAAAAACTATACAGATAGTAATGTATCATATGGATATACTTTAAAATCATTTGACTTTAACGCAACAGCAGATGAGTATCCAAGCTGTAGATCAGACAATGGTAAGTGTGCTATTGTAGATTTGGTTTCTCCAAACGGTACTGATAGAGATGGTCCGTATATATATACTATGGCATCATTTCCTATCTCAAAACCAGTTCCCTGGTCGAAAGTTACAGTATTGATTGATGGTAAAGCTTACACTCCTGTTGATGCCGCAAAGCTAAACTCTCTTTTTAACTCTACTATATGGAGATTTGATAAGGATGAATATAATAGTAAAGGATATACAACCATAGTTCCAGAGGGAGTAGGGGTACCTACTACAATAGATCCATGTTATGGATATTTTGTAGAGTTAAATATAAATGCAGCTGGTAAAAAAGTTCAGTTGCTTATACCTCAAGAGTAAGGAGGCTATTATGAGAATATTTCTATTTCTATTTTTATTGGTTATAAATGTATATGCTATTGCTCCAACAAAAGAGAGTGTAACAAGACTCTATGTAGCTACTTTTGACAGAGCTCCAGATAGTGATGGATTAAATTATTGGGTTGCAGATTCCAATTTAACTCTGGAGCAGATTGCACAAAGTTTTTTTGATCAAAATGAGACAAAGAG
>Ga0256837_1002430_pt1 | contig 11570 bp, 8 predicted proteins | sample 4562384metaG_FD_185976 | JGI IMG/M metagenome (GOLD analysis project Ga0256837, IMG submission 185976) | Hydrothermal vent microbial communities from Guaymas Basin, Mexico - 4561-384 | ecosystem: Environmental > Aquatic > Marine > Hydrothermal vents | place: Mexico: Guaymas Basin | collected... | reverse complement strand
ACTTTCAGATATTGCAGAACCTTTAAATCTTTCAGGTGCTAAGTAACTAGGTGTACCTGCTCGTGACTGTGTAGCATATATTTGTACAATTGAACCAAAATCTATAACTTTAAAGTGCCGTTTACCTTTTCTATCTAACATCATTATATTATCGGGTTTAATATCTCCATGAACTAAATCATATTTTATAAGATACTGTCCTGCTTTTAAAATAGTTTTGGTCATAGCTATGGCATCTTCGGTAATTAAAACTCTCTTTTTTATCAATTCTTTTATATCTGTTCCTATGAGATATTCCATAATATAATAACGATATGTTCGTTTTTTTGGAATAACAGCTTTTGGAAAAAATCCTGCTTTCAAACGAGTAGCATTCCAAGCTTCTGAGACAAATAAATCAAGTGCAACCTCATCATCTATTGCTTCATAAGAGGTAAATTTAATAACATATCTTACTCCTTTCTTTTCACTAAGCCAAGTAAGATTATTTTGAATGAGTGGCTTTATAAGCTTATATCCATCTATAACTTCACCTTTAGAATATTTTTCAGATATTATAAGATTCTGTTTTTTAAGTGTCTCAACTAAAGGTATATTCTTTATCTCTAAAGTGACTGCTGTTGTATCATCTGGTAAATTATCATTATTAATTATACTTGCACTTTTAACTAAATTATAAGCACCAAAGATAATATTGTCTTTTATCTTATCTTTCTCTAATTCAGTATAAAGTCCATCACTACATAAAAGTATAAAATCACCCTTTTGGATAATATTTTCAAAATAGTAAGGAGATACACTCTCTTCTAGCCCAATTGCTTGAGTTAATACACTTTCATACCCTTGTTCATCCATACTATGATCTTGAGATAGTTGTGTTAAATCATTTTCTCGATATAGGTAGACACGACTATCACCCACATTTGCTCCATATAATCTATCTCCCTGAATAACTACAATACTAACTGTAGTAACAATCTCAGGGCGTTCATAATTTTCTATAGACTCTTGATATAAAACACTATTAATAGAATGTAGAAAACTATCTATAGATTTTTGAATACTCCAACTATTAGGCTTAGTCTTAAAACTATTTATAAGTTGGGTAGCAGTTCTTTTAGCAGCATTAGCTCCCTCAATAGCTGAACCAACACCATCACAAACTATAGCTACAGACAAATTATCAAATTTTTTTACAAGAACATAATCATCGCCTACAAGTTGTTTACCTTTAGCAAGAGAAAAATATGTAGTTTTAATGTTATGTTGATTCATTTAATTCTTATATTCCATTCACTCTTAATGCTTTTGTTTTTCCTATCATTAAATCTATAGTCATATTAATCCTTTTAAATACGCTCTCTTGTCTATATTCAAGATTATGTTTTTTGCAAATATCTTTAACTAATGGTTGCATTTTTTGATAATAACTTAGAGGTATATTTGGAAATAGATGATGTTCTATTTGATAATTTAAAAATCCTTGTGAAGCATCTATAATATCTGTTCCTGTATAATAATTAACGCTCCCCATAATTTGTCTAAGATAAAATTCACCTTGATTCTTATGTGGTTCATTAAACATATAAATATCTCCAGCAGAGTGATTTGGTACGATTAACATAAATGAATGAGCATTAGCAACAAACTCTGCAATTATTGAAATAATAAGAGCTGTTATTATTGCTTCTACTCCAAATGGAAAAAATAGAAGAGGTAGAAGAATAAAATGTGCTACAGAATATGGAAGTAGAGAAGTTTTCCATAACTCTTTACCACTTTTTGTAAATGGATTAAACTCATATTTTTCAAGCTCTTCTTCTTTTCTCTTTCTTCTCTCTTTGTTCTCTAAGATTCTCAAAGTATTTGGTGCATAATAAGTAAATTTCCAAGTAGCGACAAATATATAAACTATTAAATAACGAAAAAACATAGGAATTTTAGATTTAATAAGCCATTGCATATTTCTCTCTACATTATCTGGATCGCCAAGCTCTCCTAAATGATAATGATGCATTATATTATGTTCATATTCCCATGCTTCAGGTGTAATCCAATCAAACCAATGGACAAATCTATTTCCCTTTCTTGCAAAACCAGCTCTCGTATATCTATATGGTATATTTTCTACTTTGTCATATGCACCATGTAAAATTGGATGAGCTACATTCATCCATCTTGATACATTTCCGACACCGATTAATATACCAGAAATAATAACTAATCCCCAAAAATAGAATCCACTTAATATAATAGATGATTCTAGCACAATAGTTGTAACCATTAAAATATAGCCTATAAATGTGAAAGCCCATCCCCACAATTCTAATTTACGTAAATGTTGATAGTCTTCCCATGTAACAGAACCTATTTTTTCTTTAATTTCCTCAATATCTTTTTGAAATTGATTTTTATCAATATCTTCATATTTAGCATACGCTTGTGCCATGTTTTTCCTTTAGGTTAATAGATTTTATTAAAAAGAGACAATAAACTCTTATTTAATTTATTATTTAAAGTTATACATGGTTTGAGCTTATATATATCTTAATAAACTATATAATTCCCCCAGCATTTGCACCCCAAGTTGTTCTCCATCTTGTTTTTACAAAACTAATACCTGCTATTGCTATTAAAACTACTATTGCAAATATAATAAATCCTGCACTATAACCATCAAATGCTCCTTTACTCCAACCAAATGTTTGAATAAGTGCTGTACCACCAATACCTCCAGCTGCACCTACAAGACCTGTCATAATACCTATATCTTTTCCAAATCTTTGTGGTACAAGTTGAAATACTGCACCATTTGCCATACCTAGATTTGCCATTATAAAGAATATAATTACAATAGCTAACCAAAATGGAAGAGGAATTAATGCATTAATTAGTGCGAGAGTGGCAACTGAACCAAAGAATATATATAATGATTTAATCCCACCCATCTTATCTGCAATTGCTCCACCTACAGGACGCAAAATTGCTCCTGCAAAGATTGTTAATGCACCAAAATAACCAGCAATAACTTTTACATTTGTTTCATCAAATACAGCAATACCAAAAGAACTCATATCTGCTTGATAAGTATTCATTAGATAAACTTTCATATATCCAGCAAATCCTACAAATCCACCAAAACTTACTGCATAGAAGAGGCTAAACCACCAAGTATCTTTATCTTTAAGGAGTTTACCATAGTCTCTAAGCTTTTTAGGGCGTGGTGTATATACTTCTTTGGGAGCATCTTTTGCCATAAATGAATATGCAATAAAGATAATAGTTGAAAGAACTCCACCTACCAAGAATACGGATTCCCAACCCCATAGTTCAGCAATTTTAGGAGCAAAAAGAAAATCTATAACAACACCTATATTACCAGCTCCTGCGATACCAAGTACTATACCTTGAAGTTTTGGGGGATACCATTGACCTGCTTGTGGTAGTGCCACGGCAAATGAAGCTCCAGCAAATCCTAAACCTAATGCAACAGCTATAAGTTGGTCATAAGTTATATTTGCACCTTGTGAATAAGCAAAGAATAGTGTAAAAATTACAATAGATTGTGACATAAGTGCTGTTTTTTTAGCACCAATTTTATCAACTAAGAAACCAAGTAAAATACGCAATAAAGCACCAGCTAATATAGGTACAGAAAGAAGTGTTGCTTTCTCTGAAGCAGTTATAATATGTCCATTGACTGCAAGAGCCTCTGCTATTTCTGTAGAAAGTGGGCCCAGCATTGTCCAGACCATAAAACTAAAGTCAAAATATAAAAATGCTGCTAAGAGTGTAGGTGCATGTCCTTGACCCTTTAATGCTTTAAATCCTGCCATAATATTCCTTTGTACGCTTAATTTTTATTAAGCAATTTAAATTTGTAGATGCATTATAGCCTATATAATAAGTGTTTATTTTAATTTTATGATTAGTTTTTAAGCACAAAAAGGCTATTTATATATTTTTTTATAGATATAATAATAAAAAAGCTAAGGGAATTTTCATGAATATTTTAGAAACTGCATTTGAGAGTAGAAATAAGAAGCAGAATAAAGTTGAAAAAACAAAAGCATTAAAAATACCTATGAATGTTTATACACAGCTAGAAGAGATAGCAAGTTTAGGGTATGAAAATTTATCAAAAGAAGATAGTGGATATTTCTTAAAATGTTTTGGTCTTTTTGATAAAGGTGAAGACTTTATGCTTCGTGTTCGTCTTCCTATTGGTCAGCTAAATAATGAACAAGCGATTCGTATAGGAGAAGTGGCTCAAAAGTATGGTAATGATTATATAGATATAACTACAAGAATGCAAATAGAGTTGCGTTATATAAAAATAGAAAATATTGCAAAAGTATTAAAAGAGCTTAAAGATGTGGGAATAAGTACTTTTCAGACAGGTGCTGATAATCCTAGAAATATTGTGGCAGATCCATTAGATGGTTTGGCATTTGATAATATAATAGATACAAAACCAATTGTAGATGAACTTCAAAAAATGACTATTGAAAATCCTGAATGGATTTCAGTTCTACCTAGAAAATTTAATACTGGAATTTTAGGTTCATTATCAAATTCTTGTAATATATTTGGACATGACTGCTGTTTTGTTCTAGCCAATAAGAATGGTGAATTTGGATTCAATGTTTATTTAGGTGCAAGAGTTGGTGTTCAATCTAAAGATACTAATATCTTTGTAACAATTAATGAAGTAAATGATTTTTATATGGCATTGTTAGAAACATTTAAAACTTATGGATATAGAGATAATAGAAATAAGAATCGATTGCATTTTTTACTTCAAGATGTCGGAATAAAAGATTTTATTGATGAGGTGAAAAGAATAGCTGGTAAAGATTTTAGAGAAGCTGGTCAAACATTAGTTCAATCTCAAAATATTTCGTTAGGTTCAAATAAAGTACTTTTAAAAAATGGTAAATATGCTCATAAAATTATTGTACCATCAGGTATATTTAGTGGTACAGATATGATAGAAGTAGCAAATAGAGCAAAAGGATTTGGTTCAGGTAATTTACGATTAACTTATGACCAAAATATATTTGTAGTTGATATTGATAAAGATTCATTAGAGGCTTTCGAGTCTACTACAATAATTACAAAATATGATGCATATAACAATATATATTTCAATGATATGATAGCTTGTGCAGGTACAAAAACTTGTAGCTTTGGTGTGATTCCAAATAAACCTGATGCGATTGAAATGGCAAATTTTCTTAACTCTGAAGTAGCTATAACAAATGGAATGGTAAGAATGAATTGGTCAGCATGTCCAAAAGGATGTGGAATAAATGGTATTGCTGATATTGGATTTGAAGGTTGTAAGGCTAAAGACGATAATAATAATCGTGTAGATGGTGTACATATTTTAATTGGTGGAAAAATTACTAGAGAAGCAAAAGAAGCTAGAGTTTTGCATAAATCTATACCTATTATAGAAGCAAAATATCATATCAAATATCTACTTCAAACTTATAAAGAGAATAAACAAAGAGGTGAAAGCTTTGAAATATTTGAGGATAGATTTTTAAGTTCTAATTATTCATATCAAGCCATTGGATTTATGACAAAAATTAACTATATTCTAAATGACAAGCTAAATTTAGGCGTTATACTAGAATTAGAGGATAATCCAAAAACTTATAAAAAAGAAAATTTTGAAATTATAGATTTTGGAATGAAATTATTTAAACTACTTACAAATGAAAAAAGATTTATAGGAGTAGATAATGAATTTGAACCAATTTTATCACAACCTAGAAAAATTAGAAGAGATGAAGTAAGTAAAATAAATTCAAAAGTACCAAATAAATTAAGTGAGGTTATTTATATGATGACAGATACAAATAAAAGTTCAAGAGCAAATGTTTTTTCTGAATTATTAATGCAATTAAAGGGAGTATAATATGTCAAATAGTACACCTTTGGATAATTTTATAAAACATAAAGCTGATACAGGAATGCAGTGTGGAAACTATAGCATAGATATTCCAGAACTTAAAGATGGGGAGCAATATCGTTTTCACTTTGATGCAACAGCTTGTGTTGGGTGTCACTGTTGTGAAGTAGCATGTAATGAACTTCAAAATAATCCTTCTGATGTAAAATGGCGACGAGTTGGAGAGATGGAAGGAGGAATATTTCCTGATGTCTCCCAACTTTTTAACTCTATGAGCTGTAATCACTGTATAGACCCTGAATGTCTGCGTGGATGTCCTACCAATTCATATATTAAATTTGAAGATAATGGAATAGTATTTCATGATGATGATAGTTGTATTGGATGTCAATATTGTACTTGGAATTGTCCTTATGAAGTACCTGTATTTAATAAAGATAGAGGAATAGTAACTAAATGTGATATGTGTCATGATAAGTTGGCTGTGGGTGAAACTCCTGCCTGTATTCAAGCTTGTCCTGCTGGAGCTATTGAAATAGAGGCAGTAAATAAAGAAGAATGGATAAAGCATGACATGCAAAAAGAGGGAGTAGCACCTCATCTACCAGATATAAATATTACTAAACCAACAACAAGATATACACTTCCTGAAAATATGCCAAACTATAAACCAGCTAATGATAGGTTACTCAAACCAGCTCATTCAGAGTTACCTTTAGTTTTTATGACTATTCTAACACAAATATCTCTTGGTGCTTTTTTAGCTCTATTTTTAGGTCAATTACTTTTTAGTTTTGGATTTAATCTTCCTCAACCTACATTAGGTATGGCAATTATTGCATTTATTCCATCAGCTATTGGATTGCCACTTTCAGCCCTACATTTAGGACGACCAATTATGGCTATTATGGCTATGAAAAACTGGAGAACATCTTGGTTATCTCGAGAAGCTATCGCACTAGGAGCTTATACTGGACTTGCAACAATAGTAGCAGGAATGTATTTTTTAGAGATTAAAGGATTCTTACTATTATTTACTATGGCTATTACTTTAATTATAGGAATATTTGGTATTTATGCACAATCTATGATTTACAGAATCAAAGCTCGTCCATCTTGGAATAGAAAATCAACAACTAAAAGGTTCTTCGGTTCAGGATATATAGGTTTTTTACTTATCTCTGCAATACTTTTAATAACTAATGGTAAAGATGGAGCAATGGTACTTTTATCTGTAGCACTTCTAGCTGGAATGACACAAGTTTTTATTATATATGAAGAAGTCATATTCTATCGTCATTTAAATAAAGAAGATATTCTATATTATCAACTGAACAGAACAAGAATATTACTTCAAGAACATTTTGGAAAGCTAAAAATAATCCGTTTATATAGTCTAATTATATTTGCACTGATATTACCACTATTCGTTATTCTATTTATTGCAAGTGGACTTATACCTTTAGCTATTATTACTTTAATAATTTCAATTATTGGTGCATTATCAAGCGAATTGATAGGTAGGTATCTATTTTATAGAACTGTTGTTCCCTTAGGATTAGCAGGAAACTTTTTTGCTGGGAATCAGAGAGGATAAAACATTATTGTTTCTATAAGATTAAGCCATCATTAAATAACTCTCATCATAATTTGGTGCTCTTTGGGCTTTTAGAAATTCTACTATCTCTGCTACTTCTACTTCTGTATTCCAAGGTGCATGAAGTCTTATTAATCCAATAGATGCTGGTGGGGTGAACAGTGCATCACCTCTTCCTAATAGGCTCTCTGCACCTATTATATCTAGTATAATCTCTGAATCAATTTGTTTCTCAACTCTATAACTTAGTCTCGAAGGTATTTTTTCTTTAATTAAGTCTGTTATAACATCAACACTAGGTCTTTGAGTTGCTACAACTAAATGTATTCCTACTGCTCTTGCCATTTGGGCTAATTTCACTATAGAGTATTCTACCTCTTTACCTCCAGTCATCATTAAATCGGCTAATTCATCTATAAAAATAACAATAAATGGCATTCTTGCACCATATTCTTTCTCCATCTTTTCATTAAAGTTATCAATGTTCTTTACTTTTTTTTCTGCTATAAGTTTATATCTTCTTTCCATCTCTAAAACTAAATTATCTAATACTGATATAGCTTTTTTAGTTTCTACAATAACGGGAGTTAATAGATGAGGAATATCATTATATATAGAAAATTCTAACATTTCGGAGTCAATCAAGACAAGCTTTAAATTATCAGGGTCATTTCTATATAAAAGGGATAAAATCATAGCATTAATACCTACTGATTTACCACTACCTGTCGTACCTGAAATAAGAAGATGAGGAATCTTTTTTAGGTCGGCAATAAATGGTTTACCAACAATATCTTTTCCTAATGCTATAGTTAAAGGTGATTTTGACTCATTAAATAATTTACTTTCTAATATCTCTCTTAGATATATCGTATCAAAACGCTTATTAGGTATCTCTATTCCGATAACATCCCGATTTGGTATAGGAGCTTGTATTCTAATTGTTTCTACACTTAATTCTATAGCCAAATCATCTTGAAGATTTAATATTTTAGATACTTTTACACTTGGAGCTGGTCTAAATTCAAAAGTTGTAACGAGTGGGCCAGAGTATGTTCTTATAACATTTCCATCAAGATTGAATTTTTGTAATTTTTCTAAAAGACCTTTTATTTTTCTATCTATTTCAACTTCTCCTAGACTTGTAGATGTTTTTGTTACTTCCTGTAAAAAGCTTGTTTTAGGAAGTTTAAAGTTTTTTGGTTTATATTGTTCACCTTTTTCTATCTCATTTAATAGTTTAGAATTTTCTTCTAATTCATTTATAATAACTACTTTAGGTTTTATTATTACTTTTTTATCAACACTATTATTAGGTATTTGTATATTTTCTCTTGGGTCAATAAAGTTTTGAGTATTTGGATTATATGGCATCATAATATCGCTATGAGAGTTTTCAAATGGATTTCGTATTATCTTTAAAAAATTTATATCATAAGATTTTTGAGGTATTTTTATATTATTTATTTTATCACTTAGATAATAAAAAAAATCTTTAATATAATATAATTTATTATTAAAATCATCTATATCAAATTCATCATCTACTGTTAAAACTAAATATAATAGAATAATCATAAACCAAAATAACCATATACCAGCTTTACCTATATATGGAAGTAAAAATGAGTATATGCCCATAGCTAAAGCACCACTTTCTGAAGGTTCAAATATCAAAGATGATAATATAATTAAAGATATAAAGAATAAAAGCCATCCTATATAGAACTCTATATCAGTCAATTTAGAAGGTTTTTGTTGAATTTTATATATTGGATAAAAAAGTAGAAACATATTTATATAAGCTAAATTTCCAAATAGTTCGATATTCATACCACCAATCATATTTCCAATATTTCCTGCTAATCCTGTTCCATAAAATAGTGTTGAGAATGCTAAATATATAAAAATAAAAGCAAAAATAATAATTTTGATTTTCAAATTCTCTCCTAAGGTATTTTATTTTTATTATAACTAATTAATCACTCTATTACAACAAAAAAGATAAAATTATGAAAATTAAAAAATATGAAAGGTCTCTTTTGAAAGGAAATCAGTATTCGGTTAAAGTTTATGAGACAACTGTAGAAGATGAAAATAAATTTATATCTTTTTTTGACAATAATTATATATTATTTAAAGATAGATTAATCGTAATTAATGGTGAACTATCGGATAGAATTAAAGATTATTTGATTTCAAAATCATTAATTTTTGTTAACAATATTGAACTACCAAGAAACAAAAATAGACAAGAGTTAGAATTAGAAGAAGAGAGGATTCGACTAGAAGAAGAGAGAGAACAAGAATTTATCAAAGCTGAATTAAATAGACTATCAAATAAATTACATAATAATTTAAAAGTTTTAGATAGTATGGTGAGAAGTGGTCAGGAACTTAAAATAGATGGTGACTTACTTCTTTTAAATCGTGTAAATAGTGGAGCAACTATAAATATAACTGGTAACCTCATCATTACACAAGTTGTTGAAGGTGCTATTAGATGTGATGGAAATTTTATGATGCTTAGTAATTCACCAAAGGCAAATATAATATTTCATGGAGTTCAAGTAGATAACGATTTATTGGAAGAGAAACTAAATAGAATAGAGTTAAAAGATAATAAAATATTGATAACCCCTGTACTTAAAAAGGAGATTAATTGGGCATCGTAATAGCAGTCATTAGTGGAAAAGGTGGAGTAGGAAAAACAACAGCAACAGCAAATCTTGGATTAGGTATTGCTATGAATGGAGAAAAAGTTGTTGTAGTAGATTTTGATATTGGGCAAAGAAACTTGGATATGATTCTAGGATTAGAAAATCGTGTAGTTTATGACATGGTTCAAGTTATGGATGGAGAGGTTAATATAAAACAAGCTCTTATTAAAAGTAAGGTAAATCCAGACTTATCATTTTTAGCAGCTTCACAGACTAAAGACAAAACAGTTTTAGACTCTAATAAGATTAAAGAGTTATTAGATAATCTAAAAAAAGATTTTGATTATGTAATACTCGATGCACCAGCTGGGATAGAGGGTGGATATGAGCATACAATAGAGTTTGCTGATGCTGCTATTATTGTTGTTAATCCAGAGGTATCATCTATTCGAGATGCTGATAGAGCTATTGGAATATTAGATTCCAAGTCTCAAAAAGTTAAAGATGGCGAAGAGGTTGTGAAATATTTAATTATCAATCGAATTGTAGCCGAAATGGTTCAAAAGGGTGAGATGCTCAATAGTGAAGATATATTAGAAATATTAAATATTAAATTACTTGGTAAAATCCCTGAAGATAGAGGAGTCATTGATGCATCTAACCAAGGTAAACCTGTTATTTTAAAAGATAAATCAATAGCTGGAGAGGCATATAAGCGAATTGCTATGAGAATTTGTGGTAAAAATGTTAAGATGGAAGATATAGAACGGGTAGATGTAAGTTTTATGAATAAATTTAAAGGGATATTTAAATAATGTTTCCTTGGTCCAAAAAGAAAAAGAGTGCATCTATTGCAAAAGATAGATTGACTATTGCCATTATGTCTGATAGGAGGAATGAAACATATCCTTTTATGGACGATATGAAGGCAGAGATTATTGAGGTGGTTAGAAAATATATCGCAGTGAAGGATATAGAGATAACTAAAGAGAGAGAGGGTGATATTGAAGCTCTATCTATAGATGTACAGCTAGAGGTTTAGAAAACTCTAGTTTAAAATTACAAGGGTATATTTATGCAAAAACTCACCAAATTTAAAATATCTTTTTTTATTAATTTTATAATAGGGATTGGGCTAGTGTATACTTATCAATATTTTCAAACTAACTTATATAGTGCAAAATCATCAATAAGGGTTGGAACTCCAAATAGTTCTGATATGAGAGTGAATACTCAAGTTGAATTATTGAAATCTACTTATTTAATATCTAAAGCTCTACAAGATATAGATTTGTCTCATATATATTACAAAAAGATTAATTATACAAACCATCTTATTTCTGATGAATCTCCATTTATCGTATCTATGACTAGAGGATATAATATGACATTT
>Ga0256837_1002428_pt1 | contig 11585 bp, 13 predicted proteins | sample 4562384metaG_FD_185976 | JGI IMG/M metagenome (GOLD analysis project Ga0256837, IMG submission 185976) | Hydrothermal vent microbial communities from Guaymas Basin, Mexico - 4561-384 | ecosystem: Environmental > Aquatic > Marine > Hydrothermal vents | place: Mexico: Guaymas Basin | collected... | reverse complement strand
TAGTTAGTTTTGATGGCAATTATTTCGCTGGTGGGAATGCTGAAAGCCTATCTTGTAGTATAAATTAAGGATTTATAGTGAATAATTTTATTACTGATATTCATATTGCTAAGGTTAGACACTTAGAGAATATTGATATAAAATTGGGTAATACTAAAAAACATCTTATTTTAACTGGGAAAAATGGGTGTGGGAAGACTTCGGTTTTGGAAGCACTTAATGATTTTTTTTTAAATGCTAATTTAGATGAAGAAAGTTATATAAAATTAAAAGAGACTCTTTATCCTAAATTTAATACTAATATTGATAGTATTCTTTATGGTTTCTTTCCTGCAAAAAGATTTATGAAAGTTGAACAACCAAAAGGTATAAAAAGATATGATATTCCTAAAGGTAAGTTAAATATAAATTTTTTACAACATATAGTAAATCTTAAAGCAGATAGAAGTTTTGCTAGAGATGATAATGAAATTGAAGTTATTAAAAAAATAGATGAGTGGTTTAATAAATTTGAAAATATGTTAAAACAAATATTTAATGATGATGATTTATATATAAAATTTGATAGAAGAACTTATAACTTTTTAATTTATAGAACCAATCGTGAGCCTTTTGATTTTAATAGTTTATCTGCTGGATACTCTGCTATTGTTGATATAATTACAGAAATCATACTTAAAATAGAACTTCTTCAAGTAAAAAGTTTTGATTATGAGGGAATAGTGTTGATTGATGAAGTAGAAAATCATCTTCATGTTGAATTACAAAAAAATATTATGCCACTTCTTATAAGCTTTTTCCCAAATATTCAATTTATTATTACTACTCATAGTCCTTTTGTATTATCTTCTATTGAAAATAGTGTTATTTATGACTTGGAACGAAAAGAACATACAGATGGAGATAGATTTGTAAATGGTTCTTATTCACAAATAGTAAAAAATTATTTTGAAGTAGATAGTGAGTTCTCTAGAGTTTTAGAAGAAGAGATTAAAAGATATGAAGAGTTAATTAATATATTTGAAACAAAAAATATAACTTTAGAAGATGAAAAAGAGTTATCAAAACTAGATACAAAACTTGATGAGATAGCATTGATGTTATCTACCAATATATATCTTAGATTTAAAGAGTTACAGAATAGGATCATGGAGTGATAAAAGTAAATAGAAGAGAAAATCCTTTATTTACTAAATACAATGAACAAATTGTTATAGATAGTCTAAAAAAAGATTTTTATAGAAAATGTTATCTTTGCGAAGAGGTTACAAGACATTTTGAAATAGAACATTTTTATCCTCAGAAGATTTATCTTCATTTAGTTAATGATTATTCAAATCTTTTTTATTCTTGTCAAAAATGTAATAAAATAAAACCTAAAAATATAAATACTACTTCTGATAATGAAATTATAAATTGTTGTGAAATTAATATAGAAAAATATATTAAATTAAGATTAAATATTTTAGAGTGTAAAATAGAGATAATAAAATTAGATAGTGCTAAAGATTTAGATAAACAGATAGATAATACAATAAAACTTTTAGATAGAATATATAATGGAACACAATCAAAAAGTAATTCATGTGAAGACTTAAAAGATGATATAAAAAATATAATATTTGAATTTGAAAAAAAAATAGAACAGTATCAAAAAAGTAGATTAAAACGAGCTATTCTTGAAGATATTAAAGAAAAATTAGATATAAAATCTCCATATTCCAGTTTTAAAAGATGGATTATTAGAGATAATAATTATTTAAAAAAAGAATTTGAAAAATATATAATAGACTAAGGAAAAAACGATTGAAAAAACTAAACACTTATGGACGATATTTAAAAAAGAAATTTAAAATAAAAGTGAGTAAAATTCCACTAGGTATTAGTGGTTTTACATGCCCTAATATCGATGGTAAAGTGGCAAAGGGTGGATGTACATTTTGTCAAAATGACTCTTTTAGCCCTAATAAAGCAGGAAATGAGAATAAAGTATTTTTAAATATGGATAGTACATCTAATCCTATTTTAGATAATCAGCTTCAAGAGTTGGAAAATCAAATATTAAAAACAAGAGAGTATCAACGGTTAAATTATGGCTCTAAAAAGTTTATAGTATATTTTCAATCATATACAAATACTTATGCACCTTTTGAGACTCTAAAAGCACTGTTTGATAAAGCTCTTACTTATAATGATGTGATTGGGCTGAGTATTGGAACTAGAAGTGATAGTATCACACAAGAGACACTTGAATATTTAGCAAAATTAAATAAAAATTATGAGATTTGGATAGAGTATGGTATTCAATCCATTTATGATGAGACATTAGATACTATTAATCGTGGACATGATGCTAAAAATGTAGAAGATGCGATTAAAGAGGCAAAAGAGTTGGGGCTTAATGTTTGTGGTCATCTAATTTTTGGATTGCCTAATGAGACTCAAGAGATGATGATAGAGAGTGCAAAAATTAGCTATGAATGGGGGATAGATTCTGTAAAATATCATCCATTATATGTGGTTAAAAATACACTTCTTGCAAATGATTATAAGAGTGGTAAGTTTGTGCCTATCTCAAAAGAGTTGTATATTGATACACTTGTAAAAGCTATAAAGCTAAAACCTGATAATATATCTATTCAAAGAGTAACAGCAGGTACCGATGATGATACACTCTTAGCTCCATTATGGTGTGGAATTGGACGGAATGAGATGCAAATATTTATTGATAAGGCACTTAGAGAAGAGGGATTGGAGTATTAAACTACTCTATCCTAAATTATAAAACTACAGCACTCATATACCCAACTACTCTATTTTTATCTTTAGAGTAATCATAGCTAGTTCTATAGTCTAACAACTCTATATTTAATTTCATCTCTTTTGCCACTTGAACCATTGCAATTAAGCCATCATATCCACAAGCTTCACATTTTTTAAGTAGATTTAAATCTTGATTATATACCCCATCAAGACAATTTTTATCAATTTGGTTAGCCTTTTTTAGCGTATGAAAATGGCTTAAATCAGTACTTATAACCAAAGCATTATCTTTATCTTTCAAAAGAAATTTTATTAAATTGGCAAGATTAGATGATTTACCATAAATAAGTTCAATAATCTTTTTATCTTTGTGATAATGTTTAATTAATGGCATTTGGGTCTCTGTACTATGTTCTTGTTGATGGGTTTTTGTTACAAACTTAATATTAAATTTATTTTTTATAATTTCAAGATACTCTTTATCAATAGCCAAGTATCCACAAGGGGTTTCATATCTATCATAAAATGAGCCACTAATTCCATTAAATCCAACATAATGACTAGGACCAATCACAATAATTCGTTTAGCTGTTGTATTTGCCAAAAGTTTATGTGCTATGTTTGCTGTAAATCCACTATAAATATATCCTGCATGAGGAGAGATAATTGCTCTAGGTTCATAATTTAAAAAATTCTTATTTGGTAATGCACTCATCATTATATCTGTAAATCTATTAATTTGATTTATTATCTCTTGACAGTTATCACTATAAAAACTACCCTTATGTTTGGCTACTCTTGTCATCTATTTATCTTTTATTTTTTGAGCTTGATAAGTATAAATATCAGGATGTTGATTAAGGCAATTTAAACTTAACCCTGCTTTTTTACACAAAAATTCAAAAAATTTATCAAATTGTGGCAGTTGTTCCCAAACATGAGGTAGGTAAGTTGCTCGTGAATTACCATATTTCAGAACTACACCATCTATATTTGGTCTTATTTTATTTCTTAAATCAGATATATCACTATAATTTAAAAGTTGTGGTTCACTTAAAATTGAGATCTCTATTTCAATATTTTCAAACTCTTTTTTAGACAATGGTTTAAATCTAGGATCACTAAATCCAGCCGATACAGAGTTAGATATTATATCATCTAAAAGAGTTCTATGAGCTACTAAAGAACCAATACATCCTCTAAGATTTTTATCTTTATTTATAGTAATAAACACAGCACTATTTTGATTTAAAATAGGATATTTAGTCAATAAAAAACTTTTATCTATTATTTTAATATTAAAAAGTTTCTCTTTAATGGCATCTCTTGCGATGCTTAGCAATATTTTTTCATTTTTCATATTCTATTTTATCAAATTAACCATCAAAATAAGATAAATATGATAAAACTTTTTATATACTATAAAATATATTTAAATGAAAATTAAGAGAGCAATATGAAAAAACTAGCAGTACTTTTTAGTGGAACTGGCACAAATCTAGCTTATATATTAAAGCATCTACATAAACAAAATGGATATGAGGTTGTTTTGGCAATATCAAATAATCCAGATGCAAAAGGTATAAAGATTGCTCAAGATTATGGTGTGGATGTAAAAATAATTGATAATAAAAATTATAGTAGTAGAGAAGATTTTGATCAGCAGTTGGTTCAGTCTTTAAATAAAGTATCGCCTGATTTAACTATTTTAGCTGGATTTATGAGGATTCTAACTGTAATTTTTACAGATAATATTAAATCTATTAATCTTCATCCATCTTTATTACCTAAATATAAAGGGATTAAAGCGATAGAAAGAAGTTATGCTAGTGATGATAAAATAGGTGGAGTATCTGTTCATTGGGTTAATTCAGAGCTTGATGGTGGAGAGATTATTTTGCAAAAAAGTTTTGAGAAATATAATGGTATGAGTTTTAATAAGTTTGAAGAAAAAATAAAAATCATAGAAAAAGAAGCATTAAAAGAGGCTATAATTAAAGTTTTGTAAATAGCTAATATTATAGATATTTAAATTATGTTTGAAATTCAAGGGGAATCAATAAGAATTACCTAGAAGTATCAATTATATGTAGGGGTATCCCCTTGTGGGTACCCTAAGATTAAAGGAAAAAGTTGAGTAAAAAAATTGAAGATATTTTTGATTTCACAGAAACAAGTGAAGATTGTATAAAATGTGGTAAGTGTATTCCTGTCTGTACAATTCACCAAATACATCCTGATGAAACAACATCACCAAGGGGTTTTATTGATTTGTTAGGTGCATATAAACGAGGTGATTTAGAGCTTGATAAAACTGCAAAAGATATTTTTGAGAGCTGTTTTTTATGTACAAATTGTGTAGAGGTGTGTCCAAATTCACTTCCAACAGATATGGTGATAGAAGAGGTAAGAGCTGATATTGCTGAAAAGTTTGGATTAGCATCATTTAAAAGAGTATTCTTTTGGCTTCTTCGTCATAGAAAAATGATGGATATATTCTCTAAAATGGGATATGTATTTAAAGGTTGTATGCTAAAAACAGATGAAAAAGATAGAGGACTATTTGCAAGGTTTAATCTGCCATTTATAAAAAAAGGGCGACTTCTACCATCAATGGCAAGTATCAGTTTTTTAAACTCTCACAAAGAGCATATCAAAGCAGAAAATCCCAAACAAAAGGTAGCTATATTTATAGGTTGTTTAGGAAACTATAACTATACAAATATTGGTGATTCTCTTCTTTATATATTAGACAAATTAAATGTAGAAGTCTTTATCCCTAAAAAACAATTATGTTGTTCTGCCCCTGCTTATTTTACAGGTGATATGAGTAGTGTTGAATATATGACTAAAAAGAATATAGAATATTTTGAGAGTTTTATGGACGATTATGATGCTATGATTATTCCAGAAGCAACATGTAGTTCAATGATAAAGCATGATTGGGAAATATTTTTCAAAAATCATAATATGCCTGAGTGGGAAGAGAGAGCTAATAAGATAAGTAAAAAAATATTTATGGCAACAGAGTGGTTATCTAATCAAACAAAGCTCAAAGAGATGTTAGCAAAAGATGGTAAAAATATAGATGAACTTGTAACTTATCATGACCCTTGCCATGCTAAAAAAACACAAGGAATATTTAAAGAACCACGAGAACTTTTATCTCAAAATTATAATATGATAGAGATGAGTGACCCTAATAGATGTTGTGGATTTGGTGGAGTTACGATGCAAACAGAAAAGTTTAAATTTGCGGAGTTGGCAGGAAAACCAAAAGCAATTATGATAAAAGAGACAAAAGCTACAATAGTATCTGCTGAATGTAGTGCGTGTAGAGTTCAAATTAGTGAATCTTTAAATAATGCAGATGTTGAGACCATCTTTAAAAATCCAATTGAACTTATTGCAACTGCTTTAGGAAAAGAGGCAATATGACAATTAAAGAGGCTATATTAAGAAGCTTAGAAGAGCTAAAAGGTTTAGCTACTCATAATGAAATATATAATCATATTATAAAAAATAAATATTATGATTTTGGAGCAGGAAAAACACCTGCTTCAACAATTTCAGCTTCTGTTGGAGATTTTATTAGAAATAATGATACAAGAGTTAAAAGGATTAAATCAAAAAATAAAAAATTTCTATATTTTTTATCAAAGTATGAAAAAGAGATAGATTTTAATAATTTTATAACTCCAAAAATTGAGGTTATAGCACAAGAGATTAAAACTAATAAACCTTATCAAGAAAGAGATTTACATAAACTACTTAGTAGTTATCTAAAATATAAAAATATATATTCAAAAACAATTCTTCATGAAGAGTCAAAAAATAGTAAAGATAATCATCAAAAATGGATACACCCTGATATTATAGGAATTGAATTTTTAAATTTGGAATCAAAAATAAATAAAGCTTTTATGAAAGTTTTAAATAAAGCAGATACATTTAAATTAACATCTTATGAGATTAAAAAAGAGATAAAGAGTGATCATGACTTGAAAAAATGTTATTTTCAAGCTGTTTCAAATTCAAGTTGGGCTAATTATGGATATTTGGTGGCATTTAAAATAGAAGATAATTTAAAAGATGAAATGCAAAGACTTAATGAATCTTTTGGAATAGGGATTATTGAACTTAAATCAAATCCTTATGAGAGTAAAATTTTATTTCAATCAAAATTTAAAGAGTTGGATTTTAAAACTATAGATAAATTGTGTAAAGTTAATAAAAAATATGAAAAGTTTATAGAGTTTATAGAGAGATTATTGACAATAGAGAGTAGAAATTATGAATCAGTAGAAAATGATTTAAATAACTTTTGTGATGATTATTTTAATAGTAATTTGGAAATAGAACAATACTGTAAATCTTATAATATAGGTTTTACATAATGAAAAATATAGAACTGGAAGCTAAATATCTAAATAAATTTTATTATTTTATGAAATTTATAGAAGATGAAATGATGTTTAAATTTAAAATAGAAAATAAAATAGAAATAGATTGGATTGATAAGTATAGTTCTGAACTATCAGATTTTGAAGCTAATATAAAGAGAGTAATTTCTTCACTATTTAATAAAAATATTGAACAAATATATCCTTCTCTTATTGATTCGGATATATTTTTTGAGCTTGATGATGCTTTTATTAATATTGATTTAAAAGTTATAGAAGCTGATAATATTAGTGATTCATTTGAACCTAAAAGAGAATATACTCCTGCTTTGCCAACTTTTTATAATCAAGGAAAAGATAGTGAGAAAATTTGTTTAGCCTATTTTATTACAATATTATATGAGAAAGAAAATATATTAAATATAAATATATCTTCTATATCAAATAGAATTAAAGTTATTTATTTTGATAAAAATATGAAGCAAGAGTTTAAAGATAAGTTAAAGTTTTTTGAAAAAATAAGAAGTAGTAATATATGTATCTAAATAAAAATATAATTGATTTAGAGAATGGTAGTTATTCATTTAGTGATTATTTTAAGATGAATATTCGCTCAAGAGATTTGGCAAATATATTTGGCTATAAGTTTTTAATAGATAAAGTTGAGTTTAAACAAGATATATTAAGTGATGAGCTAAATAGTTTTATTGAAGATTTTTACAAAAATTTTAATAAAATTAAAACTAAAATCAACTTAAATAGTAAGATGGCAAAAAGAGAGTTTTTGGTATCTCCTATTATATATGAGTTGGTTAAAAATATTGATATAGAGGTTGATATTGAAGCAAATACATATTTTGATAAGACTTTAAGAGGAAGTATTGATTATGTTTTGAATAGTGATAGGAATGTGTTTATTGCAATTGAGGCAAAAAACTCTGAGATAGAAAAAGGAGTGGTACAATTAGTAAGTGAACTAATCGCTATTGATAAAATTATAGAAGATAAGAGTGAATTTATATATGGTGCTGTTACTATTGGATATACTTGGTGTTTTGTGATATTAGATAGAGAAAAGAAAGAGATTACTCAACATATTGATTATATCTCTATTAAAGAGTTAGATATTATAATAAAGATATTAATTGGAATTTTGAAATAGGAAAAACAATGAAAAAAATAGCATTAATAACAATATTATCTATAGTCTTATTTTCTAATGAATGTATCGTAAACATAAATATATTAGCAAATGATGGTTCAAAAACAGATATAAATATAATAAATGAAAAGAGTTGTATTATAAATTTAAGAATTGTAGATAATTTAGAAACAAATAAGATAGATACTTTTGATTATAATGGAAGTGTTGAAGATATATTAACTCTTGCAAAAAGTAAGATAGGGAGTAAATATGAGAGTACAAAAGCAGGACCTGATACTTTTGATTGTTCTGGTTTTGTATATTTTGTATTTAAATCTAATAAAATTGATATACCACGATCATCAAAAACTCAGTCAGAAATAGAGGTTAAGCAACTTACTAAAGATGAATTAGAAGTTGGTGACTTGGTATTTTTTGATACAAGTAAAAAAGGTCATGTAAATCATTCTGGTATATATCTTGGAGATGGTGATTTTATTCACTCAAGCTCTGGAAAAGCTTATGGAGTGACAATTTCTAATCTTATCACAGGTTGGTATAAAGACAAATTCTTATGGGGTATAAGAAAAAAACTATAAATAATTATGATATATTATTTTTTTTTCTACACCATTTTAAAAAAAGTCTATCAGGATTTATTCTGCTATCTATCTCTTGATTATTAATAATATGATTTGATAGAATATCTGCCATAAGGGGAGCAAAAACAAAGCCTCTTCCACCGAGTCCATTTAAAATATATAGATTATCTATTTTTTTAAGTGGTTCTTTTGCACCTTTTGTAATTTTTGGATATGTTTTTAGCATATATTTTGTATCAATTACGCTACCAACAAGGGGGAAATAATCTTTAGAGCCTGATCTCATACCACAAAATATTTTTGTTAGATGAAGTTTTTTTGTATCAATTAAATAAGATGCTTTTTCCATTAATTCATCTAATGGATTTTTACATAATAGACAAGGGTCTTTTGCTTTATTATGAGTTGCACCTATTTTGATAATTCCATTTAAATTTGCAGATATAGAGATACTTTTGTGAATGGATATTGGTATTTTTAAAGATGACTCAAAATCTCCTCTTGAACCCCAAGTTCCATGAATCCCCATATATCTTATATCTAATAAATTATCCTCATATCCTGTAGTTAAAATAACTTTTTTAGCCATATATTTTCCAACATACCATAAATTATCTTTTTGAATTATATTATTTACTGTTAATGAGGCTTTATCAATATTTTTTACAAGTGCATTACACAATCCTATACTATCACAAACTCCTGCATTTTCAAATAAAAATCCATCATATTCAGAATTTATACCATTATCTTTTAATTTATTATGGCTAAAGTGTTTATATGGCGTATCATTAAAATCTTTATATATATCAAATTTTTTATTATCTTCTATATCTTTTGGAATTCTTACTACTCCTGTTTGATTAAAGTATTCACTAAAATTTTTTTTATAAAAATCTACAGCAAAACTAAAAGCTTCATTTGTTAATGTTTGAAGAGGTGAACCTTTACCAATTTTTGGAGATACAAATGCACCTGCTGCCCTACTTCCTCCTGTTGCAACAACACTACTTTTATCTATCAATAGTACATTTTGTCCACGATTTTTTAAGTTATATGCCATATTACAACCTGCAACTCCCATACCAATAACAATTACATCATATATTTTGTTCATTAAATTTTCTCCGTTCATGTAAAAATAAAATAGCAAATGCTAAAAGTGTAATAATTGCTTCTATCAAAAACATATTATCTCCATAAATAAGCCCAGATAACATAGCTCCAACTGATCCACCAAGACCAAAAGCTATCCCTAAAAAGAACTGTTGAGCCAATTTTTTTTGAGTATATAATATAAAAATATATGTAATAGCTGTAGTATGATAGAGTGCAAAACTAATAGCATGAAAAGATTGAGATATAAAAGTTATTATCTGAGACTCTGGATATAGATATAAAATCAACCATCTTATTGCCGTCATAAAAGTTGCAAACTTTAAAATTGTAAGAAGATTTCTTTCTAAAAGAGGACCTTGAAAATATAGCATAACTATTTCACAAATAACTCCGAAGCTCCACATCCAAGTAATAACCTCTAGTGAGATTCCATTTGAACTTTCATAAATAGTAAAAAAATTATAAAATCCACCAAATCCAACTTGCATTAAAAATACAGAGATCCAAAAATATGGATATTGTAAAAGTGAGAAAGAGCTATTATCCTCTTTTACTACTTCTGAAGAGATATTTTTATCATATTTAGCAACAAAATATCCCATAAGAAGTGTTAAAAATGCCATAGTACTAAGATAATAAAAAATTTGAATATCTTCTGTTAGCATTTTACCTAGCCAAAGAGATATAGCCATAAAACCAATAGAACCATATAATCTTACTTTTCCATAACGATTTCTTGAAAGATATTGAAGTGCAATAGTCTCAACAAATGGTAAAGATACTCCCATTGCTCCTCCAAATATAAGGTTTGCCATAAGATATAGCCAAAAGTTATCCACAAAATAGTATATTAAAATTGTTCCAATAAATGTTAAGATTAATGATTGAATAAAAATACTATGAGTAAGTTCTATATATCTCTTAAATATAAAAGGTAATAAAAATCTCATAAATGGAGCTGCTGAAAATATTATACCAATCTCTGATGTTGAATAACCAAATCCAATAAGAGCATGAGGCATAAAAATAATATAAACAGCAACTAATGCAAAATAAAATAGATAAAAGAGTCCTAAAGAGTATATCATTTATCTGTTTTAATTAAGTGTGTAGCAGAGATTAAATCTTGTAGTGACTTTCTATCTTTTCTAAAAAATGGTACAAACATTCCTATAATTGTAATAAAAGATAGTAGTTCTATATAATATCTTAAAATAATAGCAAATAGAGATGGTGTATTATTATTGTCTTGATTAACTAATTTAATTCTATATGCTTTACATCCAGGGGTTTGACCCTTTTTAAAAAAGAAAGCAACTACTATAATAAAATTTGGTATTAAAATATATAACCACCCAATACTCATATTACTTTCAAACTCCTCTCTACTGCCCATAATTAAATATACAACAAAATACATCAATGGCATAAGCAGCATAAATAGATCTGTTATAAATGCTTTTATTTTATCAGGAATTGAAGCATATAAAATATTATTTTGATATTTCTTATCTTTTTTAACTATCTCTTTCTCTTTAATTTTACCTTGTTTAA
>Ga0256837_1002427_pt1 | contig 11586 bp, 10 predicted proteins | sample 4562384metaG_FD_185976 | JGI IMG/M metagenome (GOLD analysis project Ga0256837, IMG submission 185976) | Hydrothermal vent microbial communities from Guaymas Basin, Mexico - 4561-384 | ecosystem: Environmental > Aquatic > Marine > Hydrothermal vents | place: Mexico: Guaymas Basin | collected... | reverse complement strand
GCTCTTTTAGATGACCTTGCTTGGACATATTTTCACCACTCTATTTTAGAACATGCAAACCTCTCTTTTCTTATTCGTGGCACTTCTCGTGGTGTACTTCAAGAGCATGCGAGACACCGTATTCAAGCCATAAGTGTTCGTTCTACTCGTTATACTATGAGTGGACTTATCAATGCTTTTGTGGCTTCTTTACAGACGAAAGATAAAAACTTTTTTATAGATAAAGTTTTAGAGTTTGATATGTTTGTTACTGCTGATAAAGAGTACAACAAGTTAGAGATTGGTGCTATGTATGATAAGCTTGAGTATCAGTCTAAGATAGTTGAAGATTTTTACTCTATCGCTGTTGCAAAAAGCTCTCTACCTTTTATAGAGGAGTTTGAGGGAGATCCACAAGCTCTCTATGAGGCACTTCAAGCTGGTAAGAAAAAACGTAATGTTGGAGATGCTTTTAAGCATATCATCTCTGATAATGTCAAAGTAGATATGGTAGTGACTTTTAATCTTAGAAGTCTTAAAAACTACTTTACACTTCGTGATAGTGGTGCAGCATTTTTTCAAATTCGTTGGTTAGCACAAGCGATGATGAGTGTAACACCTCAAAAATATTTAGATTTAATCATAAAAAAGAAGTAGGAAACCCTTATGTATAAAACAACAATAATAATTCTGGCGTTTATGATGAGTGGATGTTCTTACTTCACTTTTAATGCGACTATGTGCGATCAGATAGCAAGTGACCCAAATGCAGTAGTACCACAAGAGTGTAAGATATATGATGAGAAAAAAGCAGATAAAGCTTTTAATAAAGTGGTAAATGAGAAAAAAGTTTCAGATAAAGATATAGAGTTCCATAAAGAGGAAGAGTAGTCCTTAAAGACTCTCTACCCGATTTCGTCCACTCTCTTTTGCCTTATAAAGAGCATCATCACAACGCTTAAAGATGGAGTTGATTTCATCACCCTCTCTGAATCCTGTAACTCCAAAACTTGCACTTATTGAACCTGCTATTGGATGGACTATCTCTTCTATCTTTTTCCGAACTTTTTCAGCGATGAGGATGGCTTCTTTAGGTGTAGTATCTACTAAAAGAATGGTGAACTCTTCTCCTCCCCATCTAGCAAATTTATCTGTTGTTCGGATTTGCTTCTGTACAGTTGTAGCAAGTGTAATGAGGATTTCATCACCTATAAGATGTCCAAATGTATCATTAAAATTTTTAAAGTGGTCAATATCAAGAAGAATACATGAGAAAGAGTGTGATGTTCTTTTGACTCGTTCGAGTTCATAACTTAAAAATTCATTGAATTTTGTTCGATTGTAGATGCCTGTAAGTCCATCATAGAAGGCTTGTTTAGCGATGTTTACATAGTTTTCTTGCATCTTAGTAATGTTTGTTAGACTAATAAGGCAGATGTTCTCCTTTTCTGTTTGGGAGAGACTTATAAAAATGATTGTTTTTGCCCTTGTGAATCATGCATATAAATAACTCTATTACTATCTCTATGTGTTTTGATGATTTGTAAAAGTGCTTTTCCCTGTTTTTCTCTTGCTAATTTTTGAAGTGATTGAGTCTCTAAAGCATTGGGTTCATCAAGAAAGAGAGTAAGAATAGAGTGGTGATTTTGTTGAAACTCTTGGACATCTTTTACACAAAAGAACTCTAAAAAAGCATGATGAGCAAAAGATATCTCATGAAAATCTGTAATAAAAACTAAGTTTTGTTCCGTATCTAAAATAGTTTGTAGTAGTTTTTTTTGCTTTATGTTCTCTCTATGAAGCTGTTTTTCATTAAGTCAATAAATGAGATGCTAAGAGATAAACCCACAAGTGCGATTAGTGTGAGTAAGAGAAGTTTCAGTTTGATTGTCATATTTTTAAACATAATTTGCCTCTATTTACATATGAAATAATTTTATAGCAAATTCTTAAAAAGTTAACTGAATCTATCTACTCTTCAATCTAATCTTTTTCTGATTTATTAACTTCTGTTAAAGCAGCTGCAACAATTCCTGCGGGAATACCAACAATACCCAAACCTATAAGTAGCATAAATGTAGTAAAAATTTTCCCACCTACTGTGACAGGATAGACATCTCCATAACCTACAGTTGTTAAGGTGGCAACTGCCCACCACATAGAATCAAAAATACTACTAAAGATCTTTGGCTGTGCTTCATGCTCAAAGTAGTATATACCAACAGAAGATAAGTAAAACATGATGAGTGTTAGTATTAAAAACAGAATAAATTCCTCTTTTGCATTTACGATTGCTTTTTGGAATTTATCTAATGTTTTATTATATTTTGTGAGCTTAAATAATCGAAAAAGTCGAAAGAGTTTAAAAGCTTTTAATGAGCGTAAATCAATGAAAAAAGATAAATAAAATGGTAATATTGATAGAAGATCTATAACTCCATAAAAACTAAAAATATAAGCCCACTTTTTTTCTGCGGTATAAATTCTAATGATGTACTCTACAGTAAAAATAGCAACACTAAAGAGTTCAAACATATTTAAATCATCTCTTAGATCCTGTTGTAAGTCGGGGATTGTTTCTACTGAAAAAGCAAGTATAGATAAGACTATTACAAGCTGAATAGTAATATCAAAGATTTTACTACTTATATTATCATTGATTTCAACTAGATTTCTTAGGTAGCTTTTTAACATAATTTAATAACTATATTCATTTTATCTCCAAAATTTTTAAGTTTATAATTGTATCAAAATGATATGTAAATTTAGATAATTTTAGTTATACTTATTTTTTAAATAATTAAAAGAGGAGTTTTTATGTTAAATAAAACCTTTAGAATTGTGATAAGTATAGTAGTTATTTTTTCATTTACATCTCTGTCAGCTGTAGAGCTTACGAAAGAAAAAATTAACCAAGTTTTAAAAGAGGCATATACTAAGTATAAGGGTGATATGGGTGGTAAAAATGCTGACTATATTAAGGCCTTAGATATTGTAAACCCTAAAATATTTGGGATAACTATGGTAGATAAAAAAGGGAATGTCTATGAGATAGGGGAGACGAAAGAGTTAATCTCTATCCAGTCTATCTCTAAGGTCTTTACAGCTGCTTTAGTGATGAGTGAAAAAGGTTCTAAGTTTGTTCAAGAGAAGATAGGGGTAAATGCTACAGGTGCAGCGTTTAACTCTATTATGGCTATAGAACAGCATGGAGGGAGTGCTTTAAATCCTTTTGTAAATGCTGGAGCTATTCAGACTGCTTCATGGGTGAAGGCTAAAAACTCAGATGAGCGATGGAGAAAGATCTCTGCAAATATGTCAGCATATGCTGGACGAACACTTACTCTTAACAAACCTGTTTATAACTCTGAAGTAAATGACAACAAACGAAATCAAGCTATCAGTAAACTACTTGATGCTTATGGAAGAATGGGAAGTGAGCCACTTGAAGCTACTACTGTTTACACAAAGCAGTGTTCGCTGAATGTATCTGCACACGATTTAGCTGTTATGGCTTCAACACTAGCAAATCATGGAGTAAATCCAGTAACAAAGACTAGAGTTATCTCTGCGAAATATACTCCAAAAATTATGGCTATTATGGCTACAGCAGGTCTTTATGATAATGCAGGAGATTGGTTGTATGATACAGGAGCACCTGCTAAAAGTGGTGTTGGTGGTGGGATTATCGCTGTTATCCCTGGTGAGTTTGGTATAGCTGTTGTTTCTCCTCCTCTTGATAGTTATGGAAATAGTGTAAGAGCACAACTCGCTATAAAATACATTATACAAGAGCTAGGACTTAATCCTTATGCACAATAAAATAACAAATAGAGTTCATCTCTCTTTAGTAGCATTGGCGTTTGCTTCATCAAGTTTGATGGCTAGTGTTGAGATTGTTGATGGATGGGAACTCTCTGGTGATATTCGTGCAGGTTGGGTGCAGTATGATTACCAAAACCCGCCCCAATCTGATGGAACTGCTACTAATCCAAACACAAATCAAGGGCATATCGACTCTAAAGGTATCTATACCGTGCCAAAATTTTCTATCTCTAGCCCTAAAGATAGTCGTATCCATGTAAAAGCAACAGTTGCAGGAGCTACTGACTTTGGTATAAATGATGAGAAGTATGAGAGTAGAACTTTTGTTTTTGATTCAAATGAGAAAAAATCTTTTATAATTTTGCAAGAGGGTTACTTCTCTTATGAAGATAAAGAAAACAGGGCTTTAGTTGGTCGTGAAGAGTTAATTACACCGATGATTGATAGTGATGATTGGTATATGTTAGCAAATAGTTTTGAAGTGGCTTATTATACAAACTCCTCTCTTGAAAATATATCTATAGGGGCTGGATACTTTTTAAGAATGTCTGGCGTTTGGGATAGTGCTACAAATGGTACAGAGTTTCATAGTATGAGTCAGGCATCATTTATCAAGAGTGAAGATAAGGAAGTTATAGGTGACAGAGGGGTTTACTTTGCTTCGTTTAACTATGATGATGAAAAAAACCATAATCTACAAGTTTGGGATTACTATGCAGATGAGATGTATAATACTCTTTTTATTCAGTATGATTTTAAGAGTGAAATTCAAAATTTCAAGTATGATTTAGGTTTTCAGTTTATTAACTTTAAAGAGGTTGGCTATCTAGCTAGTGCAGCTGCTGCGACAAATATAGACTACTCATTATATAGTGCAAAATTTGATGGAAACTTTAAAAATGGACTAGAGTTTGCAACGGGTATAAGTAAGTACACAGATGGGGAGGGTCAAGGAGCTACACTTGGTGCTTTTGGTGGGTATCCTTACTTTGCAAACGGTATGATATTTCATTTTTTTGAAGCAGGAAGTTTACAAAATGCATCTTCTTATAAGGCTCAACTTGCTTATAGTTTTGGGAGCTTAGGCTTGGATGATTTATGGATAGGATATAGATATACCTACTTTGACTTAGATTCTAACTACTCATCTAACAAAGATGGTGAAGCCCAAAATAAGATGATACTTAATGATCTTCGCATAACTTATGGTGGAGATAAAGGCATATACTTTACTGGAACATATGAATATGGAAACCTTGACAATGAACCAAACACTTTTTCTTTACGTTTGATTGGTGGGTATAAGTTTTAGAGTAAACTCTAAAACTTTCTATGCAATTTCATAGCGATTTCTACCATTCTCTTTAGCTCTATAAAGTGCACTATCTGCTCTCTTTAGTAAGCTATCTCGTGTATCACCATCTTTGTATATTGTGAGTCCAAAAGAGAGTGTTACATTTGGAACAGGTGTAAAAGATTTTTTAGTCATAGCTATTTTTAGTTTATCTGAGAGTAAAATCAACTTCTCTAAACTAGTATGATTAGCGATGATTACAAACTCTTCTCCTCCCCATCTAGCGAGAAAATCATCTTCTCTTATATTTTCAGATAAACATTTACTCACACTGATAAGTACATCATCTCCAATTTTATGTCCGTAAGTGTCATTTACTTTTTTGAAAAAATCTATATCGCAGATGATAAATCCAAATCCTTCATTGTATCTTTGAGCAGATTTTAACTTGGCGTTTATTCTCTTTACGAACTCAGTTCTATTGTAGAGCTGTGTAAGTGAATCGTGAGAGGAGATATACTCTAAAAGTTTTTTATCTGTAATATCTTCAAGGTAAGAGCCATATCCAATCTTCTTGTTTTCATCATCATATATAGGATTGATAACTACTTTAAGCCAGTAATCACTTCCATTTTTTCGCTTGTCTTTGATGTTTCCTATAAACTCTTGATTATTTGTTAATTTTCCCCACATCTCTTTATAAAATGACTCTTCAGTATCAGGATGTCTAAATATATTGTGATTTTTTCCAATCACATCTTCTTCAGATAGGTGCAAAAACTTTAAATATGCTTTGGAAATATTTACTATATTACCCTCTAAATCAGATGTTGTGTAGAGGACGGTATTGCTTAAAATATTATTGAGTCTAAATAGTTCTTTGTTTTTGTATTCAATCTCTTGAGTAGTTACATTTGTGAGATGGGTCAAGGCTTTTAGTATTCGGTTGTCTTCAATTTTTTCTGCCGAATATACTTTTTTATTTGTACTTTTTTTATCTTCTGAGAGTGCTAAAAATGTTGTTGTGATATTTAAGAGTTCATTTATCTTAGATGAGTGAAAATACTCACCAAATGTAAAGAAACCAGCAGTAGTTGCTAAAGAGTTTAGCATCTTAAACTCAACTTCTAGCTCTTTGCCCATAAGTGTTTTTCTTCCACTACAAGAGTATATAAATATCGACTCAATTGGTAGTTTGGAAAGTTTTTGGTTATTATCATAGAGGGAGTTTGTGATGTCATTAAGATTACCATAAGCAAATCTAATTTTCTCTCCAACATTTAAGTTTCCACCAAATAAAAAAGAGTCATCATCTAAGATAGCAAGGACAGATCTAGCGACTTTTATACCGTTTCGTATAGTTAAAAGTGGAAATTCTGTCCCTGATGAAGGTAAATTGTCAGCTATTTCTGAACCTAAATATTTTTTATAAAGATCTTTTATTTTCATATTGTCAACTTCATAGATAATATTACCATCTGCCTTTGTAACAGTCATCTCTTTACCAATCAAATCCCAGTTCATCATATAATCACTATTGACAATTAAATCATCACCACTTAAACTTGCGATAACAACACCATTTTCTGTTGTCTATGGTCAAAGACAAAAGTTTTACTATAAGATATATGATCTCCTGCTCTACCACCTGCAATAATGATGTTTGGAGTTATCGTTGTTAAACTTTTTAGGAACTCCTCTGCATTACTCTTTAATCCATCACTAAATACTATCAAGGCTTTCGTATTTTTTGAAATAAGGTTCTTATGTATATCTTCTATCTTAAACTCTTTTTCAAAAGAAAATAGTTTTGATTTTAGAGTGGTAGATTCAAATGTTGTTATAGATATAAGGATTGTCTCCTCATACATAGTTCCATTGAGTATCTCTCTTGCTGTGGAGGTACCTATAATATTTGCATGTGGAATTTTTGTTTGTAATAATGCAGATACATTCAGTACCTGTTTTTCATCTAATATACCACTAAAAATTTGTATTAAGATATTTTTTGAGTTTAAAATATTAGACTTGTCTATAAATTCGAGTAGTTGAGTGTTGTTAGAGAATTGTATGTTAAAAGTTTGCATATTTTATAACCTATTGTAAAATCCAATATATTATATCTAATGTTTTATATTTATTTTATCTATTTAGAGAATTTGTTTGGAGAGAAGATTTTTTGAAGTTAAAATGAAACGAAGCCCCGAAGGACTAACGTTTACAGGCGTGATTCGTAACGTCTCATCATATAAAGACGTTTAAGCATTTTCTTACGAGAAGCTATTTTGAATTTCTTACGTTTTTCAGTTTCCGTTTCGTGGAAACGGCGAGCACGAGCTTCAGTAACGATTAAGTTACGGTCAGTTTGCTTTTTGAAACGACGGTAAGATGCATCAAAATTATCATCATGGCGTAGTACAATACCAGGCATATCACATCACCCACTTTCTTTTTTAAATTTGACTGAAATTATAGCCAAATAATCCTTTACTTTTTATTGCAGTCTTTTTTATCGCCAAAAATACAGCGACGATTTTTAAACATACGATAGACAAAAAATGTAAAGATAACAGAGGCAAGAGCCAAATTCATATAAGCTTGAGTCTCATACCCTTTGTCGTAAAAGTTGTAACTAGCAGCTACAAGAGCCATTGCTATGAGTAAACACATATTGTATTCCTAAGTTCTTAAGTAGTGTATTATAGCATTAGTTTAAAAAAGTAAGGCTATAATTCTTTTATGATTGCACAAGACTCCATAGAAGCCTTAAAGGCACGACTTGATATTGTTGATGTTGTTGGTAGCTATGTGGAGCTTAAAAAAGCAGGGGGAAACTTCAAAGCCCCTTGCCCTTTCCACGATGAAAAATCTCCTTCATTTGTAGTAAGCCCTCAGAAGCAGATATACCACTGTTTTGGCTGTCTTCCTCCCTATCAAAAGATTGCTACACCTCTTGGATATAAAGAGATAAAAGATGTAAAGGTCGGGGACAAAGTCTTTGCTGCTAATGGTCTCCAAACAGAAGTTATAGAGAGTGTAAGTCATACAAGTGAATTTGATATTCTTGCATTTAAAACATCTTTGAGTGCTAAAGTCTCTTGCTTTACTCAAAATCACGATATGTTAGTCGTTAAAAAAGAGCTAGCTATTAGTGAACTTCCTTATCTTAGAGTAGAAAAAACACGCCCTTTAAAATTTTATGGTCGTATTAAAAAAAGAGAGAGAGATTACAATCTAAAGATAGAGAGAAGTTTTGCAAATGATGTAAAAACTGGAGACTATTTTTTATACCCTACAAATAGAGAACTCCTTACAAAAGAGTATCTTGATTTCTCAAACCTACAAGAAAAGATAACTATAGATAAAGATTTTATGTGGTTAGCTGGTTTTTATGTGGTTGAGGGGAGTACCTATAGAGGTGGTATAAAATTTTCTATCTCCTCGGATGAAGAGGAGTATGCTTCAGAAATAGTAAGAATTGTTCAAAAACTATTTAACAAAGAGGTAAAACTTTTTTCAAGAGAGAGTAGAAAAAGCTCTTTAGAAGTGACAGTTTCAAGTACAAACTTAGAGCATATCTTCGCAAAACTTTTTCATAAAGGTGCTCAAAATAAAGAGTACCCTTTTTGGTTCAACTCTTTAGATAAAGCATTAAGAGTCGCACTGTTTAAAGGTCTTATGGATGGAGATGGTTGCTATAGTCGTGGGACTTATGACACCATCAGTCAAACACTTGCTGATGAGATACTTGATCTTGCTATATCACTTAAAAAATTGCCAACTTGTAGAGTTTCAAAAGCATATAGAGATAAAAATGGGGTAAATCACAGAGAAGTTTTTACAATTTACTTCAAACAGAGAGAGTCTATTGAGAGTTTTTATGAGAAAATAGATGGTGTTGAGTATCTCTTTGTAAGAGTGAAAGAGATAAAAAATATTGGTGATGAAGAGTTAGTCTATGACATCACCGTTAAAGATAAAACACACACTTTTTTAGCAAATCATTTTGCTGTTGGTAACTGTGGGGCTGGTGGTGATAGTGTTAAGTTTGTTATGGAGTATGAGAAGCTCAACTACCCTGAAGCCTTAGAAAAACTAGCTGAAAACTATAACTTTACACTCACCTATACAGATAACAAACATAACAAACCACGCTCACAAGTTATGGATAGTCTCAACAAATGGTACCAAACGCTACTTACTCAAAATAGAGTGGCGAGTGACTATGTAAAAGGGCGTGGGATATTTGAGAGTAGTGTGGAGAAATTTGGTATAGGGTATGCACCTGATTCAAACGCTACTCTTAACTACATTCGTTCACAGCAGTTTGCCATAAAAGAGGCTATAGATATGGGTGTGGTTGGGTATGAACCCTCACGAAACCAGACTTATGCTCGTTTTATTGAGCGCGTGACTTTTCCTATACACTCTGCAAATGGAAGCATAGTTGGCTTTGGTGGTAGGACTATTACAGGGCATCAAGCTAAGTATGTAAACTCTCCAGAGACAGCTTACTTTAACAAGTCTCGTCTGCTCTATGCCTATCACTTAGCAAAACAAGCACTCTATAAGAAAAATGAGATAATCATTACAGAGGGTTATTTAGATGTTATTATGCTCCATCAAGCAGGATTTGATAATGCAGTAGCGACTCTAGGAACAGCACTTACACATGAACATCTTCCTCTTCTTCGTAAGGGTGACCCTCGTGTCGTTATGGCTTATGATGGAGACAAGGCAGGTCGGGCAGCAGCTCTAAAGGCTAGTAAACTCTTAAGTGCAAGTGGTTTTAATGGTGGGGTTGTTGTCTTTGGTGAGGGGCTTGACCCTGCTGATATGGTCAAAGATGGACGAGCAGAAGAGTTAGCGACTATGTTTCGAGAGCCAAAGCCTTTTATAGAGTTTGTTTTAGATGAGATACTCTCTCTTTTTGATTTGAGTAACCCAAAAGAGAAAGAGTCTTGTATGAGTGAGGGAGTGAGTTATCTTAAAACTCTCTCACCACTTCTACAAGAGGAGTATAAGACCTATCTAGCTTCTCGTTTAGGAGGACTTGGCGTTTCACCCTCTTTGGTAAAACTAGCACCAGTTGCTACAAGTCAAAATGCACATTTAGTTCAGAGAAACACTCATAGAGATATGTGGGAGCTTACACTTGTAAAAACTGTTTTAGAGAGACCTCAGTTTATCAACCAGATACTTGATGTTTTAGACCCATCTCTTCTACAGTTTCACTCACGAGAGTTCTCTTTAGCACTTGCCTCAAAAACAGATGCACCTGAACTAATGGCGATAAGTGTAGATGAGAGTATAGTAACTCTTAAAGATGAGGAGGCTCTAAACGCCGAACTTATAACATTTCTCTCTCGTTACTATGAAAGAGAACTCCGAAAAGTAAACTTAGCACAAAATATCTCCTTTGAGGAGAAGGCTTTTTATATTCGTAAGTTTCGTGGGAAGATTGCTAAACTAAAACGTGGGGAACTTGTAGGTTTTAATGAGTAGTTGAGAAAAGAAAATTAGATTGCTTACTTATCTAAAGATGCTATAATTACAGAAAACTAGTTGAAATTACAAAATTTTATTGCAATATGTCAACTTTTTAATAATCGACTTATATGCAGTGTATAATATATAAATCTAAATAAAAAGGTTCTAAATGCTACACAGAGATATTGTAAATCAAGAATTAAATTTTTATAGTAGTAGTAAAAATATAGAACAAAAACTAGATTTTTCAAAAACTATGTGGAATAAAAAAAAGTTATCCAATCCAAATGCAAAAATTAGATTAGCTACTATGTTTTCAGGTATTGGTGCTGTAGAATTTGCTTTAAAAAGATTAAAATTAAAAACAGAAATTATTTTTGCTAGTGATAACGATAAGTTTGTAAAACAGAGTTATTTTGAAAATTATAAGATAAAAGAAGAAAATTGGTATAACGATGTAATGGATATTGATGGTCTAAAATATCAATCTAAAATAGATTTACTTGTTGGAGGAAGCCCATGTCAATCCTTTTCTATGGTTGGAAAAAGAAAAGGTTTTGCAGATACAAGAGGAACACTGTTTTATGAATTTGCTAGAGTTGTAAAAGAGAGTAAGCCTAAAGTTTTTATATATGAAAATGTAAAAGGTTTAACGAACCATGATAAGGGTAATACTTTTGAAACTATATTAGCAACTTTTGATGAGTTGGGATATAAATATTATCACAAAATTTTAAATGCTAAAAATTATGGAATGGCACAACATCGAGAGAGAATATTTGTTGTAGGTTTTTTAGATAAAAATATGAATTTTGATTTTCCAGAAGCTATTCCTTTGGAACATACAATGCAAGATTTTTTAGAAGATTATATTGAAAGCAAATATTATCTTAAAGAAAAAGGTGTTAAGTTTGTTACGAGTTCAAAAAATAGAAAAAAAAGATATACACAGATTAATGGAGAGATAGCACTTTGTCAAAAAGCAAATCAACAATTTA
>Ga0256837_1002426_pt1 | contig 11589 bp, 8 predicted proteins | sample 4562384metaG_FD_185976 | JGI IMG/M metagenome (GOLD analysis project Ga0256837, IMG submission 185976) | Hydrothermal vent microbial communities from Guaymas Basin, Mexico - 4561-384 | ecosystem: Environmental > Aquatic > Marine > Hydrothermal vents | place: Mexico: Guaymas Basin | collected... | reverse complement strand
CTCACCATTAACAACCATGATTCCAATAAAAAGCACACCCTCAAACGGTGCACCCTCTTTTTGCATACCATCAAGTGTAGGACGAATGATACGATCTTTTACTTTTTGGTAAAGCTCTTCATTAACAAGTGGTGTTGGAGCATAAGCACCCATCCCACCTGTGTTTGGTCCAGTATCACCATCACCTACACGTTTGTGATCTTGTGCAGCAGGAAGTAAAATATAATCTTTACCATCACATACAGCAAACATTGAGAGTTCATACCCATCTAAAAACTCCTCAACAATCACTTTTTTCCCAGCATCACCAAAGCTTTTGCCACTGAGCATCTCACCGATAGCTTTTTTTGCTTCATCATGGCTCTGAGCGATGATAACACCCTTACCACCACAAAGTCCATCAGCTTTTACAACGATAGGCACAGAGAGTTTGTCGGTAAACTTGTAAAGCTCCTCAATAGAATCAGACTCAATATAAGCTGCTGTTGGGATGTTGTACTTTGCCAAAAAGTTTTTCATATACACTTTTGAGCCCTCAAGCTGTGCTGCTTCTTTGCTTGGTCCAAAGATAGTAAGCCCTTGAGATTTGAAGATATCTACTACACCATCTACAAGTGGAGCTTCAGGTCCAACGATAGTAAGTTCTATCTCATTCTCTTTTGCAAACGCAGCAAGTTCATTGTAGTCTTTTATATCAAGGTTTATACCAAGTTGGTTTGTTGCACCATTTCCTGGTTGAAAAAAAAGTTCATGACCTGTATTTTCATTTGCTATTGCAAGACCTATAGAGTACTCACGTCCTCCACTACCTAAAATCAAAATCTTCATATATCATCTCCATAAATAAAAAAAGTATTTGCTCAAAGAAGATCATTTCTCTAAGCAAATACTTCAAAAAGATAACCCAAGTGGCCGTTTCACGTTTGGTTCGGTTCTCAGAGCCGAATTTGGGTGAAGAGAGGTTACATAACGGCGGCAGCTTCTCGGCAGAGTTAACATACCTCAAGCGAAGTCACCGACACACTGCAACACTACTAGTTCACAATTTGAAAATGTAGAACCCTCATAAGTGTGATCACTCGAACCACTCAGGCTATCTGTATATTATTATACAAAATTTTTACTTTATTTAGCTAACTTTTTTGCAATTTCAACACAACTCTGTACAGTTTTTTCCTCTGAGAGAGTCACATCAACACCTTTAGGGATTTTTCGTTGTGTGGTTTTGCCTATCACTACCACTTTTTGTGCAGGTGTAAAACTGTGATGCTTTAAAAAACATTCTACACTTGAGGGGGATGTAAAGATTAAAACACCTTGTTTTTCTATCATCTGTGAAGCTATAGATTTGGCACATTCAGATTTGTAAAGTACAACTTCATCAATATTGTAACCTTTATTTTTACACACCTGCACAAAATCTGAAGCAACCTCTTGTGCGCGAAGATAAAGCCATTTTTTTGACTTGTCAAACTTCTCTATCTCCTCTATAAGAGTATCACCATACCCTCTGCCAAGAGAGAGTATCTCTCCTCCAATGGCCTCAAAACTTTTTGCACTCTGTTTTGAAATGCAAAGCGCCGGAGTTTTTTCATACCCCTTATACTCATAAAAACGCAACACTTGTGCAATCTGTTTTGAGGTGATGATAAGATAATCATAATTTTCAAATGCTATATTTGGATGAAAAAAGTCGATCTCTAAGGGGTTAATATGGATAGCATCTTGATTCGAGGAGATAGAGAAAAGATAAATTGGTGTGTTCATGAGAGAAGCTTTCGCTTACTCCCACTCAATAGTTGCAGGTGGTTTTGAAGATATATCATAAACCACACGGTTGATCCCATCAACCTCATTGATGATACGGCGAGAGATTCTCTCAAGTAGATCATGTGGCAAGTGAGCAAAAGTTGCTGTCATACCATCTACTGCTTCAACAACTCTTACACATACAGTATTGTCATATGTACGGTTATCACCCATAACACCAACTGATTTTACATTGAGAAGTACTGCAAATGCTTGCCAAGTTTTTGCATAGTATCCACTTGCTTTGAGCTCATCTAGTAAGATTACATCTGCTTCACGTAAAAGATCAAGATCAGGAACATTTACATCACCCATGATACGGATCGCAAGTCCAGGACCAGGGAATGGATGACGGTTGATCATATCTGATGGAAGTCCAAGCTCAAGACCGATTTTGCGTACCTCATCTTTAAAAAGCTCACGTAATGGTTCAATAAGCTCAAAATCCATCCAATCAGGAAGCCCACCAACATTGTGGTGAGACTTAATAACTTCAGATGGACCATTTACAGAGATTGACTCGATAACATCAGGATAGAGTGTCCCTTGTGCCAAAAACTTGATACCATCATGTTTTTTCGCTTCTTGTTCAAAAACCTCTATGAAAGTGTGACCGATGATTTTACGTTTCTCTTCCGGGTTTGTTACACCTGCTAAACGGCTTAAGAACAGCTCACTTGCATCTGCTACAACAAGTGGTGCTGCAAGGTTAACTTTAAATACCTCCTCAACTTGCTCACGCTCACCTTTACGTAAAAGTCCATTATCTACAAAAACAGGAATAAGCTGATCACCGATCGCTTCATAAAGCATCGCAGCAACAACAGAGCTGTCAACCCCACCACTGAGTCCACAAAGCACTTTGCCATCACCAACTTTTTCACGGATAGATTTAATCTGCTCTTTTAAGAAGTGCTCCATTTTCCATTTCTCAGTTACTCCACAAATATTTTTTGCAAAGTTTCTAAGCATCAAGTAGCCCTCTTCTGAGTGTTGTACCTCTGGATGAAACTGCATTGCATATACACGTTTTTCCTCATTTGCAATCGCAGCATATGGGGAGTTCGCACTTATAGCAATAGGCTCAAACCCTTCGGGAAGAGTATCTACTCTATCTGAGTGACTCATCCAAACAATACGACCATCATCACAATCTTTAAAAAGTGGTGAACATTTTTCAGTATTGGCATTTAAGATATTTAGCTCAGCTTTTCCATACTCATGATGATCACTTCTTACAACACTTCCACCAAAGTCAACTGCGATACGCTGCATACCATAACAGATACCAAGCACAGGGATACCCATAGAATAAACTCCCTGATCAACTTCATAAGCATCTTTGTTGTACACAGAAGATGGCCCACCACTAAGGATAACACCTTTTGGGTTTTTAGCTTTGATATCTTCTACAGAAGTGTGATAAGGTAAGATCTCACAATAGATCTTATCTTCACGAAGACGACGAGCGATAAGTTGTGTGTACTGTGAACCAAAGTCAAGTACGATGATACTAACATTTGTCATAAAATGCCTTTAAAATAGGATAAAATTAAGTGATGAAAGGATACCAAAAAGTAGATTAATTTTTGATTTAGCTAAAAAGATTTACTGCGTGAAATAAACGCAGTAAATCAAAAAAATAAGATCTTAGTAAAGTCCTAAAATCTCAAACTGAAAATACCACACAACGATAGATACGATATAACCTACCAAAATAGTCCAAGCATGTTTCATATGCGAACCAAAAGTATAGATACCATGTAGACGACCCATAACACCAACACCTGCAGCTGAACCAAAAGAGATAAGACTTCCACCAACACCAGCTGTCATAGTTACAAGCATCCATTGAGCTAGATCCATCTCTGGAGATGATTTTAAGATAGCACTCATTACAGGTACATTATCAACTACAGCTGAGAGGAAACCCACACCAATATTAGCAGCTGTTGCACCAACAAGTCCATACATATGGTGAATATACTCTAAGAAACCTAAAAAGTGAAGTGCACCAACAGCAGAGAGAATACCAAAGAAGAAAAGGAGTGTATCGTTTTCTACTTTTTGCATATTAACATAGATATTAAACCCATTTTGCCCACTTTTACTAAGATGGATAGAGTAGAGTTTAAGTACTGCCAAACCAAACATCATACCCCACATCGCTGGAAAGTGGAAAAATTGATGCCCTAAAACTGCCATAACAATAGTTGCAACACCAAGATAAGCTACACCCATACCACCATCAAGCACTGTAGGTTTTTCTTCAGTTGCTGCATCAAATGGTGGTTGACCATCCGGTACTGACATAGAGAGTAAAAATGCTGTTACACCCCACCCTAAGATAGATGCAGGAAAAAGGAATAAAAAGTCAACGAACTCACCCTTACCAGCTGTCCATGCCATAAGTGTTGTAATATCACCAAATGGAGACCATGCACCACCTGCATTTGCAGCTACAACAATATTGATAGCACCTGGTACTAAAAACGAAAGGTTTTTCTTGTCAATTGTAAAAAGAACAGTTGAGAGGATAAGTGCCGTTGTAAGGTTATCTGCCACTGGAGAGATAAAAAATGCCAAAAGACCTGTAAGCCAAAAGAGCTTTTTATAAGTATACCCCTTTGATACAAGCTTAAACTTCATCAAATCAAACACACCACGTTCAATTAATGTTTCAATGTATGTCATAGCAACAAGCAAGAAAAAGAAAATCTCTGCAATCTCTAATATCAGGTGCTCTAACTCATCATGAAGCGGGTCTGGGTTCATCCCGTTGATAGCATAGTAAATACCAATAAGCATAAACATAAATGTACCTGCAAAAAGTGCTGGTTTTGCTTTGTTTACCTCATACTTATCTTCTGTAGCGATAAAATAATACGCTACAACAAAAACTGCTAAACTTAACCATCCTACCCATGTTGTGGCAAGATTTATATCTGCTGCTGCATGAGTTGCTGCTTCAGCAACACTCTGAGCGACTGCACCATGTTCCATTATATCTCCTCTTGTATGGTGTGAACACCAATTGATTTCTCACGTGAGAGTGCCCCTTTGACAATCTCTCTTGCTGTAAGTAAACGAAATTGTAGTAGTGTACCAATTTTTTCATTTAAAAGTGCATTAATTGACTCAAAAGCATCATTTAATCCACGTTTTGTTCTTAGAATAGAAACATTCTCCCACATTATTCTACGGAGTTGGTTTTTTTTCTCTTTATCACCCTTATAGCTCATAACACTTTGTGTTACATCAAACTCTACAAACTCTTTTTCTTTACTATGTTTCAAGATATCATCAACTGCCCTCGCAGCAAATACCAACCCTTCTAAAAGTGAGTTTGATGCGAGTCTGTTTGCTCCGTGCACACGAGTTGAAGCAACTTCCCCAACCGCATAAAGATTCTCAACATTTGGGATACGACCGTTGAGATGCGTTTTTATTCCACCTATCGCATAATGAAATGCAGGAGAGATAGGTACTCTCTGGTGTGGGACATTGTAACCCAATGAGCGAAGATTCTTACAGATATTTGGGAAACGTTGTTCAAAATACTCTTCATCAAAATTTTTAAAAGCAAGATAAACTCGCATTCCTGTTTTTTTCTTATACATATAGATCGATTTACTGACAATATCACGTGATGCCAACTCTCCACGCTCATCATAATCAAATAAAAACCTTTTACCATTTTCGTCTTCTATAGTTGCACCCTCACCACGCAGTGCTTCAGTAAGAAGCATTTTTTGGGCATTGTCTGAGTTTACAAATACCGTTGGGTGAAACTGCAGCATCTCCATGCGATCAAGTTCTATCCCTTTTTGCACACAAAGCCCTTGCATATCTGCACTAATACAAGGTGCATTTGTATGATACTCATAAAGAGAACCCACTCCACCACTGGCGATAATCACATCCTGTGCATAAATATTATATGTCTTTCTATGCTCCAAAACACTTACACCGTAGCATTTACCATCTTTTATAAGTAGATCAACAACACGAGCATCACTTAACATTGCATGGGGATTTTGTTCAAGTAAAAAGTGGTGCATATATCGACCTGTTGCATCTCCACCAGCATGAAGAATTCTCTCACAGGAGTGTGCTGCTTCTTTTGTATACAGAAGATTTCCATCTTCATCTTTATCAAATAAAAAACCTCTTTGCACTAGATCATCAATCGCTTCACGTGAATACTTTGAGAGAATCTCAACTGCTTCTGCATCACACAAGCCATCTCCAGCATTGAGTGTATCTTCTATGTGTACCGGTATATCTGCCTTATCACGAGCAAGAGCAACACCCCCTTGAGCATAAAAAGTGTTACACTTAAAGGTTTGTCGTTTGTTTATCAGCAATACTTTTTTATCTTTTGGAAGGTTTATTGCAGCATATAACCCTGCTACACCCGCTCCAATTATCACTACATCATACTTTATCATCTATTTGCAACTTTCATTATTATCAAAACTCTTTTTTTGAAGAATAAACTCAACATCTTTATCCCCTTGAGGTAGATCTTCAACATAATATGGTGCAGCTTTATATCCACACCCCCCAAAGCTTAATAAAAAGCTTGTTATAATTAGCACATGAAAAATGTGGGTCAAATTATACGTTCTATCCAATACCAACCTCAATACAAAAGAATTTTACAACATCAGTGTGTGCAAAAACTTAAATCAGTTATGCTCCCTCAAATCCAAAAATATATAAAATATGGTTACATCAAAGGTACTACACTCCACTTTGTCACAGCATCAACACTCAATAAATATGACAAAGATAATATTATAAATACGATTAAATTGATTTTAAATAGTGGAATGATTCAAAAAAATGCAAACCTTTTTGAGTGTTTAGATGAAAATATAGAAGATGTTATTGTAAAAACAGATCATAAACCCATAAACAACTTTAAGCCTTATACAACCTCATCACATACACTGAAATATTTTGAACAATCAAATGGAACATTCTCAACAGATCTACAAGATGAAAAACTCTCTACTCTTGCTCAAGAGATCCAATCCATCATAAAAGAAAACAATGACACTTGAACAAACACTACGCCAACTTCCAACACAAGCAGGAATATACCAATATTTTGATAAAAATGGTCGAATTCTTTATGTAGGTAAAGCCAAAAATCTTAAAAACAGAGTCAAAAGTTATTTTACCTTTACACCTCATTTACAGCCAAACAAAAAACTCTCAGAGCGTATTGTCTCTATGTTAAAACAAGCCACCTCGCTTGAGTACATTGTAGTTAACTCAGAACACGATGCTCTCATCCTTGAAAACTCCCTTATAAAACAACTCAACCCAAAATACAATATCTTACTTCGTGATGATAAAACATACCCTTACATATATATTGACACTGCACAACCATATCCACGTTTTGATATAACTCGCAAAGTATTAAAAAGCAAAACGATCCAGTATTATGGACCTTATTCTGTTGGGGCAAGAGATATTCTTGACTCCATCTACGAACTATGCAAACTCGTACAAAAAAAAGGCTCACTTAGCTCACAAAAGCTATGTCTCTATCATCAGATAAACAAATGTCTTGGTCCATGCGAGCTTCCCGTCTCAAAAGAGCTCTACGACAAAGAGCTCTCCTTTGCAAAAAAACTGATTTTGAACAAAAAACTTCTTATCTCACATCTACAAAAGAGGATGGAGATTTATGCGGAGCAGATGCGTTTTGAAGAAGCAGCAGAGCTTCGCGATCGTATTGAGAAAATCAGCAGATCTCAAATACACAGTGAAATTGACTTTGCTTCAGATGAAAACTACGATATCTTTGCCATTGAGCATACACAAACTCAAGCTGTTGTTGTGAGACTCTTTATGAGACACGGAAAAATCATCTCATCATCACACAGTTTTACACAACTTCACCATGGATTTGACCTCAACGAACTCTACACACGTGCTCTTAGTAACTTTTACACACAAGAAAAACCCCCACTTTGTGTTCCTATCTTACTTGCACATAATTTTGATGATTTTGAAGTTATCCAAGATCATATTAGCAAAGTATTTGGAAAAAAAGCACAACTTCTCATACCTCAAAGAGGAAAGAAAAAAGAGCTCATCTCCCTAGCCCTTATCAATGCAAAAGAGTTACTCAAACGCAATGCACAACAACAAACAAGTACTATCTACCCTGAGATTCAAAAACTCTTTGAACTTGAAAAACTACCTTTAAGAGTTGAAGTTTTTGACAACTCCCATATGGCAGGTGTAGCACCTGTTGGAGCGATGATAGTGTATGATAATGGCACATTTGATAAAAAAAGTTACAGAACCTACCATCTACAGGCTAAAGATGAATATGCTCAGATGAGAGAAACTCTTACAAGAAGAGTGCATAGTTTTGAAAAAAATCCACCACCAGATTTATGGGTACTCGATGGGGGTGCGACACTCCTTCAGCTTGCAAAAAATATACTACTCTCTGTAGGTGTAACACTCGATGTGATTGCTATCTCAAAAGAAAAAGTAGATGCAAAAGCACATCGTGCAAAAGGAAAAGCAAATGACATTATCTACACTTCTGAAGAAAAATTCTTGTTAAAAAACAACGACAAAAGACTACAATGGGTACAAAACCTTCGTGATGAAGCACACCGAAGTGCAATAGCATTTCATAAGAAAACAAAACTCAAACAAGATCAAGAGAGTAAACTACTAACACTCCATGGTATTTCCCAAGCAAAAATAATTAAACTGCTAAACCATTTTGGCACTTTTGAAGAGATCAAAAACCTTTCATTTGAAGCAATTAGTGAAGTTTTAAACCAAAAAGATGCAAAAATCATAAAAAAATTTTACAAATAAGTTATATTTTCAGAGCTTTATGATATATTTGTAACAATTCTAGTCTTAGTGCTATTTATAAGGTTTTTTGATGAGTACTGTAACACCTTTAGATGAAGAGTATGTTAGCGAAGGAAGTGTCATTATTAGTCAAACAGACTTAAATGGTGTCATTATCTATGTAAACAAAATGTTTTGTGAAATTTCTGGATACAAAGCTGAAGAACTTGTTGGACGAACTCACAATGTTATACGCCATCCAGATATGCCACGTGCTGCGTTTGCAAAGATGTGGGAAACTATCCGTTCTGGTCAATCATGGAACGGGCTTTTAAAAAACTTGCGTAAAGATGGTCGATACTATTGGGTCGATACTGAGATTTTACCTACTCGTGATGATGATGGAAACATCACAGGCTACATCGCCGCAAGAAGACCAGCAGGGAAAAAGAATATCTCTGAGATCGAAGAGAGTTACAAGAAAATGCTAGAGGCAGAGCAATAAAAAGAAGGATAAGATCGTGCTAATATATAACTTTAAAAAAGAATTTATTGGAATGGATGAAGGAACACTTAAAACTTTTGGTTTTAATAATCTTTCACAACTTAGAGCAGAATCTGCAGACTTTGCAGATCTGTTTGTACGAACACCAGGGTATGTACACAACTTTAAACATGTGCATTGGATAGACTTTGTCAGCTGTGCAGAACCATCTGAAGAATCTAAAGTGATTATTGATGTAAACTCAAAAACTTTCAAGGCTAACCTCTCCATCAATACTGTATTTTTAGCTGATAATCCTACAGAAAAAGCTTACATCATTTATCTGCAGCAACTTCGTGAACTCTCACAACAAGAGGTGCAAAGCATCTCTGAGGAGTTGGCGCAACGTCCAACTCCAGTTGGAACAACAGAAGCACTCTCGCTAAGTGCCAGTGATCCTTATGATATACCTGAAACTCCTGTTGCACCTCAAGCTGTTGAAACACCACAACCTCTCCAACAAGAAGTCGCACCAGCGATCACTCCTAATGATGATTTTGATGCACCACTTGACATAGAGCTTGATGAATATGATGTAGCTGAAACTCCTGAAGTTCCTCAAAGTATAGAGTTGGACATTCCTGAAGAGACAGTTACACCATCTCAAGAAGATGATCTTTTAAGTGTCGATGACATGTATGATATTGATGATTCTCTTGATATAGAAGAGGAAGTTTTACAAACAACATCCCCTACCCCTTCACAAGAAGTACAAGCTGATGATTTTGATGAAAACTTTGACTACGATTATCACTATGATCCTCAAGTAGCTTCTGATGAGCTTGGTCTTCCTATTGATCTTATTGAAGAGTTTATCCAAGATTTTATTGCACAGGCACATGAGTTTAAAGATGGACTTTACACTTCACTTGCAGAGGGTGATCTTGCAAATGTAAAAGTGCTTTCTCACAAACTCAAAGGGGTAGCTGCCAACTTACGTATTGAAGATGCTTTTGAAGTTCTTACAACGATCAATACATCTGAAGATATTCGTGTTGTTGAATCTTATCTCAAAACATTTTATAAAATCATAGCTCGTCTTTCAGGTGAAGAGGTTCAAGCAGTAGCGCCTCAGCAAGCTCAAGAACCACAACAAACACCAGTGCTTATGGATGAGAATGATTTTATTATTGATGATCCTATCGATGAGATATCAACTAACGAACCTACCCAAGATGAAGCTCAACAAGAAGAGAGTATCTCTCTAGAACTTGAGGATGATGATCTCTTTAGTGACCCAGTTGATGAGCAGATTGTAAGTGAACCAACACTAGAAGAACCTACTGCGCCAACAAATGAGAATGAAGATCTTTTAGATATTGATTTAGATTTTGAAGATGATTTTTTAGAAAATGAATCTCCAGAAGAAACAACAAAAACCGATACTACAGAGCAAACAAATACTCAAGAAGCTGCAGATGATGATCTTCTTGATCTTGATTTAGATTTTGCAGATGAGATTGATGAGCCGATAAATGAAGATGTAGTTGTCGAAGATGAGACGATACCAACACCATCTATCTTATTTTCCAAAGAGAGTGCTGCAAATGCCATTGGACTAGATATACAAACATACAGCGAACTTCTTGAGGATTATACACAAGAAGTTCAAGAGATCATCACTCAACTCGAACAATCCCTTGAAGCAGATGATATCCAAACTCTTCATTTAGAAGCACAAAAACTCAAAAGTATGAGTGAAAATATGCATGTAGAAGATGTCTTACAAGAGACAAACAATATCATTACATCATCAGAACAATCAGATATAAAAGATTCTGTTACTACAATTAAAGCTATTGTAGAAGAAATATCAAAATAAGGTACACAGATGCAGTTAGGATTAAAGAACAGACTTAGACTAATCTCTCTCTTCCCGATCATTGTTCTTTTTGCAATGACGAGTTACTTTGTATTTAACTCGTACCAAAACTATAAAGCAGCTCAACTATTACAGGATAAACTGACTGAAAATAGACTTCTCAATGAGTTAGCAAGCAACATCTCTCGTGAACGTGGTATGACTGTAATGTACCTTGGAAACTCATCTCCAAGTACACTTCGCTCACTTGAAAAGCAAAGAGCACTTGTAAATGAAAAAGAGCGTGTATATAACTCACACATCAAAAGTAACAGTGCACTTCATGATCATTCAAATGGAGAACAAGGGTGTAAAACTTGCAATGACCTCAAATCTATCCATAAATCGATGCTAGAGATTAAAGCTGTAAGAAAACTTGTAAATGCACACCAAACAAACTTTAAAACAGTTTACCAAGATATCTATGGAACAGCTCAACATAAAGCACTTTCGAAACTTGAAGAGATTACACATGAACAAGTTGATGCACAAATTAATCAGTTGGCATCAGAGTATATTACACTTGTGCGTGCTC
>Ga0256837_1002422_pt1 | contig 11595 bp, 11 predicted proteins | sample 4562384metaG_FD_185976 | JGI IMG/M metagenome (GOLD analysis project Ga0256837, IMG submission 185976) | Hydrothermal vent microbial communities from Guaymas Basin, Mexico - 4561-384 | ecosystem: Environmental > Aquatic > Marine > Hydrothermal vents | place: Mexico: Guaymas Basin | collected... | reverse complement strand
AGAGAGTTGTGATGTAGTTGTTGTACCTGGTAGTAAAAGAGTTGTAGATGATTTGATGTGGTTAAAACAACATAACTTTACGCCATATCTAAGTAACAGAGAAAAGACTATTGTAGCCATTTGTGGTGGTTATGAGATGATGTTTGAGAGTATCTTAGACAAAGAGATGGTTGAATCTCGCTTCAAAAAAGTAAGTGGATTTGGACGCATAAAAGGCAAAGTAGAGTTTCAAAAAGAAAAGATAGTTCAAAAAGGGACTTATAGACTTTTTGCTTGCATAGTTGATGGTTACGAGATTCATAACGGAGTTGCTCCAAAGCGTGTGAAAAAGAAAAAAAATCTTTATGCTACTTTTGTTCATGGACTTTTTGATAGTGATGAGTTTCGTTATAAGCTTTTTTCTAAAATAGATAAAAACTACAAAGGCTATAATTTTAAGGAGTTTAAAACAAAAAGTATAAAAGATTATGCAAAGTTTATAGACCTACATATAGACATGAACTATATACAAAAACAACTATAAAATTATCTAACACATCTAACTGAAAAATAGTTGTCAAACTTATCCGTGTTACTAATACTTCCAAGATTAAAATCAACACTCCATGCAATAGATGATTCATCTTTATTTGTAGTTCTTGACCAATAACTTGAATCTAAAACATACTGTAAACTCTTTTTTTCTTTTTGCAATAACAAAAGTTGATGTTTTGTTGGTAATGTCCAATCTGTAAAATCTGCATGTTTTAATTTTTCACAGTACTCTTTTGCCTCACTCCAATTTAGTGAGAGTGCTTCATCCGAACCACTTTCCTCAGAATCTTGAAATGTATCACCTTTAAGTATAAAAATTTCTAACTCTTGCTGTCTCTGCAACTCTTCATCTTTTATCAAAGCTTCATCAGTATCGTTTAATATATTTAATATTTTTTTATAATATTTTCCGCTTCTATTTGTAATCCCTACATACTTTTCAGCAGCATCATAAACATCTGGATACTGTTTATTTTCATAAGCAGACTTAGCTTTAAAATAATAATATGTACTTTTTATAGTTAAATTGTTATCTTTGATAAGTGTTTCAAGCTTTGGAACAAAATACTTAGATTTTTCATAGTCCTCATTATCAATAGCTTTCTCAAGTGCATTTAAATACTGATCTTTTTGAACCTTTATAGGTAGTGCAAAAAGTGTTAGATTAGTTAAAATAAATAGTAATAGTAATTTTTTCAATAAACTTCCTAAATTTGGATTGTTTTGTATTGTACTAAATTAGTTTTTCAGTTCTGCTTAGTTATATCTTAGATAGAATGATACTCATGAAAAAAGCACTCTTTATCGGCGGTATCAAAAGTGGTAAATCTTTTAATGCTGAGCAATATACTCTAAAAATTGCTACAAAAAAACCAATATATCTTGCAACAACAGAGTTTATAGATGATGGAATGAAAGAGCGAATAAAAGAGCATAAACTTCAACGCCAAGATAAATTTGAAACTATTGAAGAATCACTGAAACTTTATAAAAGCATCTCTACATGTAAAGATATTGTGTTAGTTGAATGTGTTAGTATGTGGATAAACAACATGCTTTATCATGAGTTTTGTTTTGAAGATATGAAACAAGAGTTAGAACAAATCTTAGCACTAGATCAAAGTATAGTTTTTGTTTTAAATGATGTAGGGAGTGGAATTATTCCAGATAATAAATTAGCTCGTGACTTTGTAGACATAAGTGGTAAATTGTCTCAAGTTATAGCTAGTAAGTGTGATGAAGTTTTTCACACTATCGCTGGCATAAGTACAAAAATAAAATGACAAATTTTTTTAAAGGCTTCGCACTAGCCGTATCAATGCTAACAATCATCCCATTTTTTAAAGTTCATAATTTTTTTAAAGGCATAAATGGGTATGCAGTTATGTCCTATCCTCTTATTGGTTTTTTATTGGGTCTTATTTTATACTCTACTCATACTATTTTAACTCCATATTTCACATCTCTACATGTAGGCATAATCATCTTTACATTATGGATAGTTTTAACTGGTGCACTTCATCTTGATGGATTCTCAGATACTATTGATGGTTTATTTGTAAATAAACAACGCTCACTTGAAGTTATGAAAGATCCAAATACTGGTGGAATGGGTATGATTTTTACAGTTACTTTTTTGATTTTAAAAGCTTCAACCTTAGCCTCTTTTGAAGCTTTTTATCTTCTACCAATTGTGTTAATGCTTTCTAGATTAAGTACTGTTTTAGCCATATATAACTATCCATATATAAGTAAAAATGGCATGGGCACCTTAGCAAAAGAGGAATTAACAAAAATTCAAACTGTTGTAACTGTTAGTTATTCTCTAATTTTAGCCTTTTTATTTTCATCATTTTTATTATTTGTTTTATCTCTTATAACTTTATACTTTATTAAAAGTTTTTTTATTAGGCGTTATGGTGGTTTTACTGGTGATATTTATGGTTTTAACATAGAACTTACTGAGCTTATTTTACTAAATACAATTCTTTTAGGCCTATATTAATGAAACTAACACTACTTAGACATGCCCAAGTTGATGAGCGTTATCATGGTTGTTATAATGGTCATAATGAGATTCACCTATCTAAGACTGGAGTTAAGCAAGCTAAAGATACTTGCGAATTGTTAGATTTTTTAAAATTTGATGTTGTTTTTTGCTCAGATACTTACCGTGCAAAACAAACTATAAAACACTCCCTACATGTAGACAACATTATATATACAGATAAACTTCGTGAAAAATCATGGGGTAAACATGAAAGTATGAGTTTTGATGAAATTATTGCTTTAAATGAGATAAAATATGAAAACTTTTTACAATGGATAAAAGCACTTGATGGGGAAGATTATCAAAAATTTATAGAACGTGTACGAATATTTTTCTTAGAGTTTTTACCATCTTTAGATAAACAAAATATCTTAGTAGTTACTCATGCTGGAGTTATTAGAGTGTTTCTAAGTATTATTCATAATATCTCTTTAGAAGAGGCGTTTAGCATAAAAGTTGAGCATGCGAAACCTATACACTACGATACAAAAGATGGAGACTTTAGAAATGCAATCTTATAATATTTTTACAGGTGAGACAGACCAACTACCCAGCGGAAAAGCTGATTTTTTACTAGCAGCAAGTGTTACAAGAACTTGCGAGATAGCTGGAATAACTCAAGCAGGAATCCCTGGTAAAATCCCACTAACACCAACTCTAGACGCTGAATTTATAATAAATGAAAAGGTATTTTCATTAGGTGAGTTAGCAGAAACTCCAACAGGTGTACCAACTCCTGCACTTATAACAAGAGCCGTACATAATCTAAACCCTTTCTCAAATATAGAAATTTTAAACCTTGGACTCCAAACTAATCCTCAGTTCTCTACATGTAGAGAGTTTGATATAAAACCATCACAAAATATAGTTGATGGAGCTAAAATAGATGCAAAAGATATTTTTTATAAAGGTTTAAAGTTTGGTGAGGAGTATGAACTAAAAGGAAATTATCTTATATTAGGTGAATCTACTCCTAGTGGGACTACAACGGCTACGGCCACTGCATTAGCTCTTGCTTATGATTGTGCAAATGATTTCTCATCTAGTTTTTTAGACTCCCCAGATGGCATTAAAAATCAAACCGTAAATAAGGCACTATCACTTATAGATGAGGATATGAGCAAGTTTGAAAAGCTGGGCTTTGTTAGTGATAATATGTTGATATTTTGTGCAGGGTTTATTATGAGTGCTTCAAGACGCTTTCACATAGTTTTAGCTGGTGGAACTCAAATGGCAGCTTGTTTACTTCTTGCGGATTCACTAAGAGAAGATGTACTTATGCGCATTAAACATGATAACATAACATTAGCTACTACTCAGTGGGTACTAAAAGATGAAAATTCTGATATAAAGCATTTACTTTCTCTTTTATCTTATACACCACATGCTTTATATACTACATTTTCATTTAAAAATACCGATATACAAGTGCTTGAAAAATATGACCATGGAGAAGCTAAAGAGGGGGTTGGGGCTGGTGCCGCAATGGCTTATGCATGTGCACATAATATAGAAAATCAAGAATTGTTAGAGGCAATAGAACTAATCATATACACAATGTAATAAAATATGCTATCATTATAAGTTAAAAATATATAAAAAATAAGGAATACAAATATGCTAAAAACAGTAAAATCTAAAGTTATTCTATCCATATTATCTCTAAGTATAATTGGTCTTTTTGGAACTATCTACTATTTATCTACAACTTTACAAAATTTATCTAACAATACAAGTCAAAGATCATTAAAAATGTTAAGTGAATCAATCTTTCAAACAATGACTACAAGTATGTTAATGGGTGATTCAACTATCGTTATAGACACATTAAAAGCAGCACAAAATATAGATGGTATAGAATCACTAAATATTCATAAATCCAAAAAAGTTCAAGAGATATATACACCAAATGAACAATTTACAAATGATGAGCTTATAAGAAATGTACTTAGTAGAAAAGAAACAAAAGTTATAGAAAAAACAGAAAATTCACATCATACAGTTCGTATGATTAAACCTATGGTAGCTGAAAAAAAATGTTTATCTTGTCATTATAGCTCAGCCGAAGGTGATGTCCTAGGTGCAATGGATTTAGTAATATCACTTGATAATAATGATGATGAGATAAACTCAGCTGAAGTAGAACTATTTATAGCACTTGTCATAATATCTATATTTTTTGCTATTGGTGCAAGTGTCTTTTTCTCAAAAGAAATTTTTACTCCACTATATAGTTTAAAAGATCGTATATCTTCACTTGTTAGTGGTGATAATGATTTAACAAAAAGACTAGATTCAGTAGATGGGAATGAGTTTGGAGATACAGCAAAAGAAGTAAATAAGTTTATAGAGATGATTCAAGAGACTGTTAATGATATAAAATCTCTAGGTAAACAAAACTCACTTATAGCATCTGAGATTTCACAATCTAGCCATACTATAAGAAACTCTACCGAAGAGGAGAGACTTATAGTTGTAAAAACTAATGAAAAAAGCTTAAACATTAAAGCTTTACTAGAGGAGAGTTTGGAAGCTTCAAAAGAGACAACACAAAATGTAAAAGAAGCTCAAGATGAACTAAATACTGCTAAATCATCACTAAGTCAGTTAAGTTCTGAAGTTGATTCTTTTGTTGAAGTTGAAAATGAACTATCAGGTGAATTACTAGAACTTAGACAAGATGCAGATCAGGTTAAAAATGTTTTAGATGTTATTAAAGATATCGCGGAACAAACTAATCTTTTAGCTCTAAATGCAGCCATAGAAGCAGCAAGAGCTGGTGAACATGGTCGAGGTTTTGCAGTTGTTGCAGATGAGGTTAGAAAACTAGCAGAGAGAACTCAAAAAAGCTTAACTGAGATAGATATTAGTGTAGGCACTATTGTTCAGTCTATCAATGATGTATCTGATAAAATGGATATTAATGCTTCTAATATTAAAAGTCTTATCAATGTGTCAAATCAAGTTGAATCAAATATAGATGTAACTTCAAATGCAATGTCTAAAACTACAAAGGTTGCTAACAAAGCCACTGATGATAGTATTAAAATTGCTTCAGATATTGGTGAAATTATTGAAGATATAAATAATATCGAGAGTATATCTTCTACAAATAATTCAAATATTTTAAGTATTGAAGATGAACTAGAGAAGTTAGTTCAAATCGCTAATTCATTACAAGAAAGTTTAGATAGATTTAAAAGTTAAAGAGGTTTATTCTCCTCTTTTAGATCTATACCCTCGTGAACTTTTTCTAGTATAGTTCTTTTTAAAACAAGTCTGGCAGATATTATACTTATAGTTTAAAGGTAATGGTGCACCACAAAGTTTACATCTAGAAGCAAGATGAGATTGTTGTAATGATTCTTCAATATATTTGTTAATATTTCCACGAGTTACACGAGCTTTGTGCTCATCTAAGAAATACTCTTTAAACCTATATGAAAGCCAAAGATAAAGACTAATCTCTTTTACCATATCTTCTGCACGTAGTAAATCTTCCATAGTTTGAGCAGAGCTACCGTTTAGATGTGGAGGTACATAAGATACTGGCATATTTTTTTCTAAGGCACTTAGGTAACTTTCGTATGCTAAAACTATATATGGTGATTTTAAAGTAAGTGGTGCACAAGCAAGGTGGTATTTCGTAGCTATATCTAAATCATAACTATCTACAATTTGTGCAGCTTCAAGCATATCATCAAGTGAGGATGCTACAAATGGGCCATTGAATTGCATATTTTTAATAAAAAACTTTAATATTTCATATAAAGAGTTCTCTTCTAAAATATTTCCAACAAGTTTTATATGCTCTAAGTTAGCCATAACTTTAAAAGGTATATCAATTATGTGAGCCTCTCTAAAAAAGTTCTTTTTTACTATTCGTAATACATCTTTATCTAAAGCACCAACAAAACCCTCTTCATGCAAACCATAACGCCCTGCTCTTCCTGAGATTTGGTGAACTTCACTTGGTAAAAGATTACGCTGTGTTATACCATCAAACTTTTCAGCTTTTGAAAAAAGTATAGTTTTTATAGGTAAGTTCATCCCCATAGCAATAGCATCAGTAGCTACAAGTATCTGTGTCTCACTTGAGCGAAAACGGCGTGCTTCTTCTCGTCTAACTTCAGGAGAAAGATTTCCATAAACAACAGAAACTGAAAAATACTGAGATAACTTCTGTTTTAAACGAAGCACCTCTTTTCTAGAAAATGCGATAACAGCAGTACCCTCTTTTACATCTTGTATGTTAGTTGGAGAGTCTAATAATGTTAGTGGATTTTTACGTTCAAACTCAATGATTTCAAGCTCTTCTCCAAGATACTCAGCAAGTGCAACAATAGCTTCTTTAGAGTTTGGTGAACCAGTCATAATAACCGTAGATGCTGCAACACCTATAATGGCATTTGCCCAAGCCCAACCACGATCTCTATCGTCTATCATCTGAACTTCATCAATAACACAAACATCTACATCTACATCAAAGTTCAACATCTCGATAGTTGAGCTTATATGTGTAGCATCCTCATCCAAAATTTGCTCTTCACCAGTTATAAGTGAAGCCTCCATACCATGTTCTTTTAAACCCTCATAACCCTCTAAAGCAAGTAATCTAAGTGGTGCAAGGTAGTAACCAGTATCTGCTTCCTCAAGAGCTTTCATAGCCTGATAAGTTTTCCCAGAGTTTGTTGGACCAATGTGCAATATAAGCTTTCTCTTCATAGCTCTAGCTTGAGGAAATAAATTTTTAAAGTCTCTAATCGTTCTCGCTAGTAATGCTTGTCGTTGTTGTTTTATAACCTCATCATGAGTTTCTTTTATAAATCTTCTTATAGTTTTTCGTATAATTTTAGGAGTTATACTAAGTGAATATGGTAAATAATCTAGTAAAATATTATAAACTCTTAGATGTAAGTCTTCATCACTTAGATGGAGTAAAGTTGCGTAAGTACTACACTCATCAACTATGATTTTTAAATCTTGTAAAAAATGAGATTCGTATTCCTCTTTTGCTTCTTTTATAACTACACTAAAATCTAGCTCCTTAGAGTTCCAAATATCTTGCAAAAGTGAGTTTAGCTCTACATGTAGCTCTAAGGTGTACTCTTGAGATTTTTCTAAAAAAGGAAGAGTTGCACTTTGAGGAAGTAATATCAAAACTTCTTCTTCATGAAGTTGTAGTTTTATATCTCCAAGTATATAAGAGATTATCTCTTGTAATACATTCTCTTTTATAAGTGGGTAAGATACTTTTGTTTTTGGTGGGGAGGCACGAAGAGCCGTAATTATTTGCTTTTGATTTAGATAAGTATGTGGATCTTCTAAGGAATTTATAAAATTATTTATTTCATCTTGTTTTTTCTTAACAACTCTTTCTTTCTCTTGTATAATATCTTTTATAATCACATCTTCATCTGTCTCTTGAAGATACTCGTAAGTATATGTCTTAGTATTTAAAGTAAGAATTTTATAGAAACTTTGTGAGTATAAAAGGTAATGGATAGAGGCATTAAACTCTAAAGAATCATCAATATCAAAAACACCATCTACACTCTTTTGTATCTTCTCTTTTTTTAAATCAAAGCGAATATGTCTTAGTTTATTTTCAACTTTCTCAATAGTTATTTTTTTACTTCTTACATCTGCAAAAAACTGATGAAGTAAAATACTTTCATCATTATTGATGTCTAATTCTTCTAAAATAAGCTCAAGTTTTTCTTCTTTATCAATGTTTGGCACTTTTGGAGTATTTGATAGATATATCTCTGCATTTGCTTCAAAAAAAGCGAGTATCTCTTGACGAAAGCCACTATCTGCTTCACTCCATAACATTCTTAGTGTTTTTACTAAAGCATCTTTATTATGTTCGATATCATAAATACCAAGAGTAGAAAACAACTCACTTAAAGTTTCAGAACTAACTCTCTCAATCCCAACATCAAATGGGTCATCATCAAAATATTTTCTTATTCTTTGGTTAATTTTAGTATTTTTTTTATTCTTTTTAGACATGTAAGATTGTAGTATAATCAATCTTATGAACTTATCAAATATTTAAGAAATATTATATTTATATATGTTATAATTATTATTATGAAACATTATATAATTACAATCTTACTATTTAGCACTATTTTATATGGAGATATTAGCTCTGCTATTGTTCATTCAAGTATTTCAACATACTATGAAAATAAAACATTTAAAAATTCTGTTCAAAAAAATGACTCTATTGTTTACGGTATTGGTGCAGATATACATGATAAGAAATCTCAATATAAAGTCACTTATGAACATTCAGATACAGACACAATACAACCACCATTAACAAAAGATTTAAAAGTTGATAAACTATTTTTAAGATACGCTTATAATCTGAATGATAAGTTTAAAGTCAATATAAATTACATAAGAATCAACGATAATATTGCAGAAACAGATGGTGGTAAACTATACGGCCTTGGTCTAACTTATAAACTAAACAAAAAAATAATTACTAATTTTACTCAGTACTACAGTAATTATGATAACTTCAATGTTTATCAAAGTGATTTAAATCTTATCTATAAATTTAAAATAGATGAAGTTAGCCTAAAACTAAAGTCAATTACAAAATATATAAATATAGATAAAGAAAAAACAAGTAGATTTACTAAAAATTCAAATGATAACTACTTAACATCTGGCATTTTATTTCATGCACATTATAATTCATACCATCTTGGTGGTGGAGCATACTTTGGTAAAAGAGTTTTTGCTATCATGAGTGAGGGCTTTAAAGTTCAACATCATGCGATGGAAATCAACCGTACGTATGCACTTAGTATCGGAAAAACTATCTCTAATATTGTTTTAAGAGTTCAGTACATATATCAAAGAGCCGAAGAGTTGCCTGCTCAAAACAAAGATGTAGAGATAAAAAACATAAGGTTCATTGCTAATTATAAGTTTTAAAGCAATGCTTATTTTTTTCATATATAATCCACTTTATGAATTACCCAAACGAATGGACCCAAAAAGAATTTTTACAAAATAAAGCCAAACTTGAAAAGGATGGTGTAAAAGTACTTCTTATAGATACTATTTTATCCCCTATTGATAAAGCAGATACCATTATATATAATCCGTATGAGCTTAAAAATGAGCCTGAGGGCACTGTATTTGTATTTTACTGTGATAGTGGAAAAGCAACCCTAAATAGACTAAAAGAGTACAAAGAAAAGTTTCCAAACAATCCTTGTATCTCTCTAAAAGGTGGTCGTGGTTACTGGCGTAAAAACATGATGGTTTTAGAAGATGATTAGCCATGCTCAAGCACTTGAAAACTTCGTTATATCACTTAGTGAGAGTAGATTTTATGATGCACATGAAGATATAGAGTTACTTTGGTTTCCACGCCGTTTTGAAGATGATGATGAAGTTAAACTTTTAAAGGGTTTTATAAATGCTGCTGTTTCTTTTGAGCTAATGAAAAAAAACCGAAAAGAAGCTAGTAAAAAAGTTTGGAAAAATTATTTAAAGTACTTAACACTTTTAAAAACTATAGATTCTAAGCATATTAACATATATACTAAAATAGCTATACAGATAAAACAAATTCATTCAAATTTTTGATATAATTTTAAAAAATAAAAGGCATTAACCATGGACATTTCTAAGTATATAGATATCATAATGACGTACATAAGTACATATTCGTTAAAAATCATAGCTGCTTTATTAATTTTTATAATTGGTAAAATGATAATAAAAAAACTTACAGCACTAGTAAAACATATAATGATAAAGTCAAATATTGATAAAACTCTTGTTGAGTTTGCAGAATCACTAATATATTTTATACTACTTTTAGTTGTAATTTTAGCATCTTTAAATACTTTAGGCATAAATACAACCTCATTTGTAGCGATCTTTGGTGCCGCAGGTTTAGCTATAGGTTTAGCACTACAAGGTTCTCTAGCAAATGTTGGAGCGGCAGTTCTGATCATTGTATTTCGTCCATTTAAAGTTGGAGACTTCATATCTGCAGGTGGTGCTACTGGTACAGTTGAAGATGTAAATCTTTTTTCAACTATCATAGCACCTCTTGACAATCGTACTATTATCGTACCAAATTCTGCCATTATTGGTGGGAATATAACTAACTACTCAATGAAAGACGAAAGACGTGTTGATCATGTATTTGGCATTGGCTATGATGATGACCTAAAACTTGCAAAAGAAACTTTAATGCAAATCATGAAAGATGATGAAAGAGTTTTAACTGAACCTGCACCATTTGTAGGTGTTGGTGAACTTGGTGATAACAGCGTAAACTTTACATTTCGCGCATGGGTTAAAAGTGCTGATTATTGGGATGTTCATTTTGATATGCTTGAGAGAGTAAAACTTACATTTGATGAAAAAGGTATCAGCATACCTTACCCACAATTAGATGTTCATACAAAAAATGATTAGGAAAAATTGATGAAAAAAATACTACTTGCTGTATTAATTTTAGTTTCTGCAGTTTATGCAGAACCGGTAGGGATTCAGCAACAAATAACAGAGATTGATGTTAAGATAAAAAGACTTCAAGATGAAAGAAAGATGCTAGAGGCACAACTTGTTGCAAATGACTCCCAAAAAGTTCTTGATAAAAAAGATGAAAAACTTGATTTATTTGGATTTACAACTCATACTGAGATCGGTTATATAAAAACAACAGGTAATACTGATACAACTACCTACAACATAGATATAAACCTCAAACAAGAGTGGGAAAAACATATCTTGTCTATTAATTTTATAAAACTATATGGTAAAGAAAATCAAAAAGACACTAAAGATAAAACTTTTACAGAATTAAACTACTACTATAAATTTACAGATAGATTTGCAGTGAATTATATGGCTGCATATAAAGAAGATAAATTTTCTGGTTTTGACTATCAGTTTTATACTGGTCCAGGTCTTGTTTATAAGGCTATAGATGAAGAAAAACATACATTATTGGGAAAAGTAAATGC
>Ga0256837_1002421_pt1 | contig 11601 bp, 16 predicted proteins | sample 4562384metaG_FD_185976 | JGI IMG/M metagenome (GOLD analysis project Ga0256837, IMG submission 185976) | Hydrothermal vent microbial communities from Guaymas Basin, Mexico - 4561-384 | ecosystem: Environmental > Aquatic > Marine > Hydrothermal vents | place: Mexico: Guaymas Basin | collected... | reverse complement strand
CCTTTTTATTCTTATTATCTTTAAAAAAACACGAAAAATTGCCAAAAAATAGTGTTTTAACTTTGTAAAATGTTTAAAATCATAAAAGGAGCATAAATGCCTAATTGGTTAAAAGAGTTACTTGATGCTAAAAAGTTAGATAAAGATATAGCAGAAACTATATCACAAAAGTTATCTAATTTAGAAAATGAAGTAAAAGAGTATAAAACTAAATTTGAAGACACTCAAAAAACTTTAAATGAAGTAACTAAAAGTAAAGAAAAATTTGAAAATGAACTTGCTAATCTTGATGAAAAGATTAAAAAAGCAAAAGAAGAGGGTAAAAGTGAGCTTGTAAGTGAACTTGAAAAAGAGAGAAGTGAAAAACAATCTTTAATGGAAAAACTACAAACTCTTGAAACTAAAAATAAAGAACTAACTATCAATACTGAACTTTCTAAAGTTTTAGATAATGTAGGTGTAATTGATAAAGAAGTTGTAGGATTAGTTCTTAAAAATTTTGTAGATATAAATGAAGAAGGAAAAGTAATCTTCAAAAATGGAGATGAAATACTTGATTTAGATGTTGGAACTAATAAGTTTCTTGAAAACAAGCCACATCTATTACGAGCAAATGGACAAGCTGGAAGTGGTGCAAATGCAAATAATCCAAGTGGTGCTACAAAAAAAAGAAGTGAAATGAATGTAGCTGAAAAAGCACAATTTATAGCAAGTAATGGTCGTGATGCTTACGAAAATTTACCAAATTAAAAAGGAGATTAAATGCCAATACAAGTAAATAATGAAGTGATTGAAACACTTTTAACAGAACAAATTACACAAAATGTAAGAAATTTTACACAACAAACGAAAGGTGCTATTACATTAGTATCAGACCCTCATAAAGGTGATTTTTTAGAAGAGTTATTTTTTAAAGGAATTGGTGAAGCAAATAGAAGAGATGTAACAAGTGCTGCTGATGCTGTATTTGAAACTTTAAATACAGAAGACTGGACAAGTGTAAAACTTTATTACAAAAAGAAAATTGAATTTAAAAGAAGTGATATTTTAAGATACGGAAAAAGAGTTGATGAACTTAGTGGAATGATTGGACAGAAATTAGGAGATAGTGTAACTATTTATATGCTTAATAAAGCACTTTTAGGTCTTAATGCTGCTATTAGAAGTAATTCAGATGCAGTTGTAACTAAAAATTGTGATGGGGCATTAGAGATTAAAGATTTAATTACTGGATTAGAAAAATTTGGTGATATGGCAAATAATATTGTAAATTGGTCTATGAATAGTGGTAAATTCTTTGATTTATATAGAAATGGACTTACATTTAATAGTGATACTTTAATTAGTGGTATTCTTTACAATGCTACACCTGCTACATTAAATAGAAGTGCTTATGTTACAGATAGTGAAAGTTTTAAAGCAGGAAAGGCTGATTGTGATGGAGATAGTAATAATGGAGATGAAACTCAATTATATTCTACATTAGGACTTACAAGTGGGTCAGTTGTAGTTCAAAACTCTGAAATTCAAGACATTGTAACAATGGAAGATATTAGTGGAGAAAATCATGTATTTAGAACTTCGTTAGAAGGTGCTATTACATTGAAAGTTAAAGGGTTTAGCTGGGATGTAGCAGCTGGAATCAATCCTGATGATGCAACACTTGGAACAAGTGCAAACTGGAATAAAGTAGTAAATACTAAGAATACTGCTGGTATCGCAATAGTTACTAAATAAGGAGAAATAAAATGCCAAAAGTAATAATCTATTCAAATGAAAAAATTGAAGGACTTAGAGGTCAATATATTGCCCCTTATTTTTTTGATGAAAAGCAACTTGAAAAAGTAGAAAAAGTTTATACAGTAGATGAAAATATTGAAAAGATTTGTAAATCTAAAAAAATATCTGTTGAATTTAAGGGTGTTAGAAAAAAAGCCTCTACAAAGGATAAATAATGGCAAGAGTATTAACAGAAAAACAAGTCTTGTTAGCAAAATATGGTTCAGAGCCTGATACAGACAATGTAGTTACATTAAATGACTCTGTAACACTTACTCCAAAAGTAAAAACTGGTGATTATAAAGAACTTGGTAGAGGTCTTGGTGGTGGTAAATCTTATAGTGTTCCTGATTATACTACCACTGATGGCAGTGTGAATGTGCTTTTAAGAGCTGGACTTCCTCCCAAAATAGCAGAACTTTATAAAATGTGTGCATTAGATGAAACACTTGTAAAAGATGATGATAACAATGTAACAGAAGCACATTATAAACCATCTCAAAATCCTATTCCAAATGGATATTTAACAAACTATTTAGATGGAGAAAAGAGAATAATTACTGGTGTTTGTGGTAATTTGAAAGCAACTTTTAATGTAGGTGAAATGGCAAAACTTACATTTGAATTAAAAGGTTTTACTACTCCTGAAACTACACTTGAAGACAATCCAGCTGTTACACTTGATGATGAAGATATTTTTATTGTTGAGAGTATTGATGTTATTACTATCGGTGGGACATCTTATGAGATAGAAAATGTTGATTTTGATATGGGTGTAGAGATTAAAGAGATTTATGTAATTGGGGCGAAAGAATATCAAATTACAGATTATAAACCAAAAATCACATTAAAAGATTTAAAACAAAAAGGTGATAATGGAGTTTGGCAAGATATCGCAAATGGTAATGTAAAATCTATTGATATAAAACTTTCTACTGCTATTGGTAGAACATTTGAACTTGTCGCTAATTATGCAAGATTAACAGATGTTAGTGAAAGCGACAATGGTGGTAACTTAGAAAATAATAGAACTTATCTACTTGAAAGCAATAGTGGTGGTGATAATTTTGAGATTATTTATAAATAAAGGAAATAAATGAAAGTTGAATTAAAAGATTTAGGTGTAAAAGGTGAATTAGAGTTAGGAGATGAACTATATTCATATACTGCTTATTCTCCAAGCACAGAAGTTACATTGAAACTGATAAAAGCACAATCAAGTGAAGAAAATCAAAGTGTAATTATTGAAGCATTTTTAGAATACTGGGATGAAAGTGTAGTGTTTGAAAAAAAAGGATTTAAAAATCCAAAAAAAGAAGTGAAATCTATTTTAGAAAAAGGTGGTGCTTTTATTGAAGTAGTATCTAAAATTTTAGACGAAGTGGGAAAGTCGGCAGAGAAGACAGATTGATTAAATATATAGAACAGTTTTATGATGGGGATTTGGATGTAGATGAAAAAATATCTATATTCCAAAATCCTAACTCTAAAATGATTATTTTATATTATCCGTTAGACTTGAAAATAGTTCAGATTTTTAGGTCAATACCAAATGAGTATGGTTCAATGGGTGGTGTTTTAGGTAAAAAATATGAAGCAATAAAAGATTATTTAGTGTGGAATAACTTAGATGTAAAATTAACCCCTTTATTAGTTGTAATGGGGCAAGTGTGGGCAAGTAAAGTAAATGAGGAGACCAAGTGAAAAAAGATTTATCTATAAAAATTTCTATTGATACAGAAACTGGTAAAGTAAAAGTATTAAATCAGGAATTAAAAAACTTAAATAGTAATATAAATAAAACTTCTAAAAGCACTTTTGACTTCTCTGATGCTTTAAAAGCTGTTGGGACTGTGATAGCAGGACTTGGTATTTATGAATTAACAAAACAAGTTATTGAGTTATCTAAATCTTTTGTAGAAACTGCAGCGAAATTTGAGCAGTTTAGTGTTGCTTTGAAAAGTATTGAAGGCAATAGTAAAGTGGCTCAAAAAAGTATGGAGTGGATACAAGACTTCGCAGCAAAAACTCCTTATCAACTTGACCAAGTTACTGAGGGTTTCATTAAATTAAGAGCTTATGGACTTAATGCTCAAAAAGACTTAGTGTGGCTTGGTGATACAGCTAGTGCTATGGGAAAACCTTTAATGCAAGCAGTAGAAGCAATAGCTGATGCCGTTAATGGAGAATTTGAAAGATTAAAAGAATTTGGAGTTAAAGGATACCAGCAAGGAAATAAAGCAGCTCTACAATGGACTACAAGAAGTGGAGAAGTAAAAAATATTGTAATAGAAAACAACTCTAAAATAATAGAAAGCACATTAAAAGCAATTTGGAATAGCAAATATGCTGGTGCTATGAAAGAGCAAAGTAAAACTTGGAATGGACTTTTATCTACAATGCAGGGTAATTGGGAAATTTTTAAAAACAATATAATGAAAGCTGGATTATTTGATTATTTAAAATCTATTTTGCTTGTAATAAATGATTATCTTAATAAAGCATTTAAAAATGGAAGCAAAGCAGGGCAGGATTGGGCTAAAAATATAATAAATGCTACAAAAGGTGTTATTGAAAGCATTGGTGGAATTATAGATAGTTTTAACTTTTTAAAAAGAGTAATGCTTAGTATTAAATTGATTTGGTTTGTATTTAAAGAAGGTGTTTTAAGTGGTGCTGCTGCAATAGAAAATGCAATACTTGGTATGTATAACAAAATGGTAGAGATACATAATCTTATCCCTGGATTGGATGAATGGGAAAAAGCTAGTAAAAGCTCTTACATTTATACAGAAGCATTACAAAAAAATACAAAAGAGATTAGAGAAACTATAAATGAAATAACAAAACTTGGTGCTGAAAGTGAGAATGCTACTAAATTTGCTAAAAAATTTTTAGGAGATGTAGAAAAGAAACTTAAACTTATAACAACGACTACAAAAGATACTAAAACTAATATTAAAACTTTAGATAAAGAAATGCAAAAAATCTTAAATAAAGCACAAAATGGTAGTTTTAAAGGATTTAGTGCAAGTGAAACTAATAAAGCAAAAAAAGAATTACAAAAAATAGCTGATAAACAAAAATCACTAATGAAGTATTTACAATCTGAATATAATTCATTTTTACCTAAAAAAGAACAAATCGGTATTTGGTATAACGAAATGAAAGCTAAAATAAAGGAGCTTTATAAAAATAATAGTGATGAAATGAAAAAAGCTCTTGGACTTCTAGATGAAGTAACTATAAATAAGATAAGAGAAGCTAATAAAAATAACAACACAGATGACAATTCGAAAAATAATACTGATTTTAGTAATGTAATAGAACCTCTTTTAAATAAAATAGGTATAAGTTTAAATGAAAAACAAAAAAACAGTATAGATAAAATTGCCGATGTTATTAAAAAAAGTTTATCTCTACTTACAAAAACTTTAAAAGCTGTATTCAATGAATTTTATGATTCAATAAAAAGTAAATATAGGGATTCGATAGATAATTATCAACAAAATACTTATACTAATAAATTAAAATCTAATGCTTATAGTGCTTTTGACTTAGCTGGTAATGCAAAAGTTGCTTCTTATAATGCTTCTATCTCGAATATAAAGATGTTAGAAGAACAAAATAAAATGTATTATGAACTTTCTAAAAGAGCTAAAACATATAAACAAACAATTCAAACTTCTTTGGAAGTTGCTGGGGTTGCTTGGTCTGCTGCTGGTGCTGCTACTGGAATGGGTATCAATAGTGTTTCTCAAGCTATTGACGGACTTAATTTAGCAATAAATGCACAAAATATAGCTGATAATATGACTAATTTTAAAGATTTTCAGCAAGCATATATTGACGGTATAAAACAATTTAAACAAGCTATTAGAGATTTAGCTGATGAGATGATTTCTGTTGCAGGAGATATATATAAAAGCATAGACGACTATAGAAATATTTATGACAAAATTACAGATACAAACACTTATGAAATGCAAAAATATGCTGAAAGTATCGCATATATAGGAAAATATACAGATTTAACAAGTGATAGTTTAGCAAGTTTTACAACAGCTATATTAAAAGCTGATAAAAGTTTTGTGGAGGGTGCGGTAGATAGTGCAAGTAATGTAAATAAAATATTAAATAATGATTTATTTAAAAAGTATGGACTTGCGATAGATAGTCTAAATGAAAAATTCAAAGATAGCTTATCTATCGTAGCTGATTTAATAGACAAACAAAGAGAAGCTAATGATAGTATAAGAGATTATGTATCAGAACTTAGAGGAATTACAGATAGAAATTATAATTTAGAATATACACAGCAACAATATGCACAAGCAAAACAAGATTATTTAGCAGGTAAAATTGATTCTAACGAACTTTTAGATAAAGCTAAATCTTTTCAAAATGCTGCTGGAAATAATGATGATTTAGTAAATCTACTTGCTAATTCGTTAGAAAGTGTTACAGAACAAAGCACAGAAGATTATTTAGAAGGTATTCTAAAAAATACAGCAAATTTAAGTGTAGTAGGGCTACCTAATACAAATATAGAAGCTCTTACAGCACCTGAAGCAGATACATTAGATGCTATAAAAGATACAAATAGTTTTCTTCAAAAAATAATAAGTATCTTAAAAAATCCTTCAAAATTATTTGAAAATGTTGTTTCTATTTTAAAAGAAATTTTAGAAGCGATTAAAAATATAGCAGGTGCTGTTTGGAATTTTTTTAGGAATGGTTTTAATAGTGTTCTTAATTGGACAGAAAGTTTTTTTACAAATCTAGCTAATACAGTATCAAGAATTTTTAAAGGTATTTTTAATGGGCTTGGTAATTTATTAAATGGTGCTTGGGGTTGGACAAAAAGAAGTATAGCTAATGTTTACAAATGGACTAAGGATAATACAGCTAAAGCCTATAAATGGACTAAAAATAGTATAAGTAATGTTTACAAATGGACTAAGGATAGTATTACAAAAACAGTAAGCACTTTGAAAACTTGGGTAAAAAATTTAATAAATTCTTCTATCAAAAGTGTAAGTAAGTCAGCAACTAATTTAACAAAAGGTATAAGTAAATCAGGTACAAGTATTTTAAAACATTTTCATTTTGCTACTGGGGGTTATACAGGAAATGGATTAGGTTATAAAGACAAAACAGGTGAGCCTGTTGCAGGTATTGTTCATGCAGGTGAGTGGGTAGCACCTCGTTGGATGGTAAATAGTTATTCTAATCTATTTGCAAGTTTAGAAAATATAAGACTAAATAAAACTTTTCCAAAATATGCAAATGGAGGGTTTGTATCTGTAAATATTCCTAAAATAAGTGCTAATAATATAAATGTAGCTGTAAATATAGCAGAAATACAACAAACAAATTTTATTTTACAAGAGCAGTTAGCATTACATAAAAAAATGTATCGTTTGATGCTTAAATTTGACGAAGAAGGAATAAGATGTATATCTTAGATGAAAGTGAATTTGAGTTATTAAACTCTAATGCTGCTGTAGAAAATTATCCTGCTTGGGATAGTGATAGCACTTATGATAAAGATGAGAGAGTTATTTATAACAATAGAATTTATAAAAGTTTGATAGATAATAATAACGAAGAGCCTGAAAATAGTCTTAATTGGTTCAATAAAGGTGCTACAAATCCTTATAAGTGTATAGATAAATACATAAATACACAAACAATAAGTGAAGATGATTTAGTGATGGAATTTAGTTTTAAAAATGCAGATACTATCGCTTTTTTTAATGTGTATGCAAAAGCTGTAAAAATAGAAATATATACTAATGATAATAATTTAGTTAGAACTATAGAAAAAGGTTTGCTTACAAATGTTAATAATTGGGGAGATTATTTTTATAGAAAAGAAGAATATATTGAAAGATTTTTTATAAAAGGTTCTTTTATGCTTGTTGGAAAGTTAAAAATAACTTTATATAAAACAGATAATGTAAAAGTAGGAATTTTGCAAATAGGAAATGAAAGCGATTTAGGTCTTACATTAGAAGATGTAAAAAGTGATATAGATGATTATTCTAAAAAGAATATAGATGAAAACGGAAATGTTTATTTGAAACAAGGAAATTATGCTGATAGATTAGATTGTGAAGTTATTTGTCCTACAAGCAAGTTTAACACAATAAGAAATAGGCTTATAAAAAGCAGAGGGAAAGCATTTACTTGGATAGCAAGTGAGGATGATAAGTTTAGAGAGTTAAATCTTTATGGATACTATGAAAATTTTAGTATTTCTGTGGATAATCCAGAAATGCTTACTTGTAGTTTGAGCCTTAGAGGATTAGTTTAAAAGGAGAATGAATGACAGATTACAATAAAATTGAGACAAAACTTCCTATTTTACCTAAAGTAGCAGGAAGATATGATACAGATTTCATAGATACTGCTGATAAGTTTTTAAATGCTTTACCTTCTTTTTGTGAGACTATAAATAGTTTAAATGTAGACATAAATAATGCAGGACATTCTATAAACAAAATAGGTAATGAAGTAAATGAATTAAGAAACGAAACTTTAAATTATAAAAATAGGGCTTATAGTTATAAAGAAGATGCAATAAGTGCAAGAAATGAAATAAAAAGTTTTGTAATTCCGATAGAAGCGACATATAACAAATATGATATTGATGTAATGTTAAATGGACTACTAACACAAATAGTAGTACAACAAGCACAAATAGCAATTTTAATTAAATAAAAAAGGAGAAGAAATGGCAAATCCGTTCGATATAGCAAATTTTAATTTAACAAATTTCGCAAACATTTATCCTGATGTGATGGATAGTGACCCTAAAACAGTCGAATATACTTACAAAGATGCAAATGGTAATATAAAAACTAAAAATGTAGAAAACAGAGGTTTATTTAAAAAACATATTTGGGACGATGTAGGTGGAGCACTCGGGCAATTTGATAGAACATTTTATGTGGATGCTGAAAATGGAGATGATAACAATGAAGGAAGTAGCTCAGCACCGTTTAAGACTATCAAAAAAGCAGTTGATAGTGTTTCTGTTGGTGGAAAAGCATACTTGTATACAAAAGGAAATTTTGATTTTAATGAAATTATTATTGCAACTCTAAAATATATCAATATAACAAATGTTGATGATGAAAAAAAAGATTTAACTTTTAAAGTAACTAATGATGGTAAATATAATAGATTGTGTAATTTTCGTTTAATTGCTGGTCTTACATTAAGAAAATTTAATATTAAATTTGATTTAACAGATTTAAATGATGATTTACCTTATAAAGGCGATACTTCAATTCAAAGTTATTATGGTGAAACATCTTTTCCACATAATTTATTTTGTATAGATTGTGAAGTTTATTTACCAGATAATAATAATATTTATGTATTTCAATCGAATGGGTATCAAGGTGCTACTTCTAGTATAGCTTTATATAATACAACAATAGATACACAGGATAATTCTGTTTTTGCAAAAATTACAAATGGAACAATGATACTTAATGACTTCTCACACAATATAACAGGTTCAAAATCTACTTTGGAAGAAATTGTTACAGGAATTATTAAAGATTCAGATAGTGGCAATCCTATTAATTTACTTAGTAATTATAATTTTAGCGATTAAGGAGAAATAGAATGATTAAAGCAATTAAAATAAACAACCAAATACATACAAATATAAAACCTTATTATATTGATGAGAAAGGAAATAAAATTTGGAATATACCTAATGATTTAGAAGAGTTAAGAAAAAGTGCTATTGATACTTTTAATTGGTTAATACAAAGAGCAGTTAAAAAAACTGCAGAAAGTCAAGCAGGTTTATCTGCTTCTAATTCAAAAGCAATAGCACTTGTAATAAAACTTCTTGATGCTCAAAATCCAGATACAAGTTCTCTTACAGAACTTGAAAAAAGTGCTTATAACAAAATGCTTAATTTAGCAAATGCTGGATACAGCGATAGCGAACTTTTAAATAATGTTTTAAATGCTGTAACTACAAATATAAGTATATATACAGAAAAAATTGAAGCAGCAGTTCAAGCTGAGAGTATAGATGAGTTAATAGGACTTTTAAGTTGAAATATAGCGATGTAGTTTTACAACCTTTAAAAGAACATAAATTTAAACTTGTTAAAGATTTGAAATATAAGGATATTGTAATCAAAAAAGGTTTTAGAACTGATGGAGCAAGTGTTCCAAGACTTTTTTGGTGGTTATTTCCTCCAAATCGCACAGATTATTTGCCTTGTGTAATCGTGCATGATTATCTTTGTGATAGAGAAGAATATGAAAAAGCTGATGAGTGTTTTAAAGAATGTTTAGAAGAGTTAAAAGTAGATAAATTCAGCAGAACTTTAATGTATTGGGCTGTTAGAATTTATCATCAAATTAAATATAGGAGATAAAATGAAAATACTATTTTTATTGTTAATTTTTACATCTTTCCTTTTTGCTGAAACTAACAACTTTTTACAAGAAGACTTTTGGGAACAGAAAGATAAAAGAGAACACTTTGCTGGTTCATTTTTACTTGCAAGTGTAGTAGTTCCTGAAACATATAAAGCTTTTTCAGATACAAAACCTACAAAAACAGAAGTGTTTTTAATATCTGTGGGTTTTACGATTTTACTCGGTTGGGCAAAAGAAGTAAGAGATGGGCAAGGATTTGGTAATAAAGACATAAATGATGTTGATGCTGATATGTTAGGTGCTTTGCTTGGGGCATTTGCTAACATAACTATAAGGTGGTAAATATGCAAAAATATGAAATGATAAAAGATATCCCTATAATATCATATTTGATAGTTTTAGGATTAGGAATTTGGGGAGCAATACTTAATTATGTTAAAAGAGAAGAAGATAGTGTAAGGAGAACTACTATTCAAAAAATAGGAATATTCCTGCTTGATTTAATTTCTTCAATGGGACTAAGTGTAGTTACTTTTTTAGGGGCTGTTGGAGTTGGAGCAAATGAACTTATAGCTGTAGCTATTGCTGGATTTGTGGCCCATCAAGGGACTAGAGCTATTTATCTTATAGAGCTTGTTATAGCAGAAAAATTAGGAAGCAAGTCATTGAAAGATGAGATTATAAAGGATAAAAAATGATTAGCACATTAGTAACGATGTTTTGGGAAATGAGTATAGCTATTTTAGGTAAAGTTGCTTGGAAAGCTGTATTTGAAAGATTTTATACAAGATTAGTTATTTATGGACTTAATAAAATAAAAAGTATGAGTACTAATGATGTAGTAGATGATACAGTACAAGATATAATTAATGAACTTAAAGGTAAAAAGTTAGCAGTTATTGATAAAGGAGTTTGAATGAATTATAAAAATGTAATTGAAGATATTAAAAGAGACGAAGGATATGACCCACTTCCATATATCGACCCAAGAAAGTTAAAAAGTTATAGAGCTTTTAATGATATTTATTTACCAATAAGAAAAGATTTGAATTTGACTATCGGTTATGGGACACTTTTACCTTTGAGTCAAGATGAAGCAGAATGGCTTTTAAAAAATAGGCTTAAAAAAACAGAACAAGAAATTATAGATAATAAACCTTTCTTTGTAGAATTACCTGAAAATGTGAAAGAGGCACTTTTAAATATGGGATATAATTTAGGTGTTCCAAAACAAATGAAATTTAAAAGAATGTGGGAAGCACTTGAAAACGAAGACTATCAAAAAGCAGCAGATGAGATGATTGATAGCAAATGGTATAGACAAAATACTGATAGAGTTAAAAGATTATCTAAAAAATTGAGACAACTTAAATAAGAGTAAATTAATATTAAACTGTCAGTTAA
>Ga0256837_1002419_pt1 | contig 11607 bp, 12 predicted proteins | sample 4562384metaG_FD_185976 | JGI IMG/M metagenome (GOLD analysis project Ga0256837, IMG submission 185976) | Hydrothermal vent microbial communities from Guaymas Basin, Mexico - 4561-384 | ecosystem: Environmental > Aquatic > Marine > Hydrothermal vents | place: Mexico: Guaymas Basin | collected... | reverse complement strand
AAAGATGGAAAAAATAGAGTTGTGGCAAGTCTAATAGTTTCATAATATATTTAAATAGGGATATAGATGTTTATAAAAGAAAAACTTATACTTATAGGAGCTTCTACAGGAGGTCCAGGACATTTAAAAAAGATTTTTTTTAGTCTTAATCCATCTTTTTCTACTCCAGTTATTATTGCGCAACACATGAATTCAGTATTTATTACTAGTTTTGTAAAACAGTTTGACGATGAACTTCCTTTTAAATTTTGTTTAGCTAATAGCATACATAATATAGAAAGAAGCACTATGTATATTTGTGCAACTCATTGTGAGTTAGATAAAATGGAAAAATATTTAAAATTAAAAAGCGTAAAAAATGTGGGATCAAATTATAACCCAAGTGTAGATTATCTTTTTATGTCTGCTGCTAAACTATGTAAAGTGTATGATGTATTAGCTATACTTTTAACTGGTATTGGGCATGATGGAGCACAAGGATTGAGTGATCTTCAAAATGCAGGAGCAACTTGCATAGCAGAAAGTGAAGAGAGTGCTATTGTTTATGGTATGCCAAAAAAAGCAGTAGAGCTAAATAGTGATATTAAAGTTATGAATTTAAATCAAATAACATCATATATAAAAAGATTTGGTGAATAATAGTATGTTTTTTCGTAAAAAGAGTATTTCTCAAGATATAGTTGAAAAAGAGACTAAAAAGGAAGAGTTTAGTACTTTTGGTTTTAATGACATACTTCATTATATAAAAAGAGATACAGGGGTTGACCTTTTTATAAAAAAAAGTATAATTGAAACAAGATTAAAACTTTTTTGCAAAGAGAGGGATATATATAGTTTTAAAAAGCTTTATGATGAAATTCAGTACAAAAATGATTTAAGGCAGGAGTTGATTAATCTTCTTACTGTTAATGAAACTTATTTTTTTCGTGAAGAAAAACAACTGCAAGAAGCAATAGATTTTGTAGAAAGTATAGAGGGTAGTATAAGTATACTTTGTGCCCCTTGCGCATCAGGAGAAGAAGTTTATACACTTAGTATGATGATGAGTGAAAAGTTTGGTACTTTAAAAAAATTTAATATTATAGGTATTGATATAAACTCAGAAGCGATAAAAAAAGCAAATAAAGGGATATATTCAAGTAGATCGTTACATAAACTAAGTGATTCTTTGAAAAATAAATATTTTTTAATTGATGAAAATATGTATAAAGTTAAAAAAGAATTGTTCCCATCTGTACAATTTTCTCAACTAAACATATTTGACAATTCATTTAAAAATTTAGGTAGTTTTGATCTAGTTTTTTCTAGAAATATGCTTATTTATTTTGATGATGATTTTAGAGTATTAGCTATGAAAAGATTTGCACAACTTTTAAAACCAAATGGAAGGGTATTTTTAGGTCATGCAGATATAGTACCTCAGAATACTTGGCTAATAAAAAATGGTTTTGGAAGTAATCGTTACTATTCTAAATTTTAGATATATTTTTTAGTTTTACATACATCATAGCTGTCATGATAGCGTCATTTATAGCATCATGTTTGCCAAAGATTGGAAGTCCTAAATCTTTCATAATGACATCAAATCTCAAATCAATATTACCATCAGGTATAAATTTTATCTTTTTATCGTGATAGATTCCAGATACTTCTATCTGTTTGTTTGGAAGTTTAATACCAAGATAAGGTTTTAGGTATTTATTTATCATCTTGATATCAAATTCAAGATAGTAGCCAATAAGTGGACGAGATCCTATAAAGTGCAAGAATTTATCTAGTGCTTCATTTGGTTCACTACCATTTTCTAAGTCTATATTTCTTATTTGATGTATCTTTATACTTTCTTCACTTATCTCTTGCGTAGGTTTTACAAAAATTTCAAATTTTTCAGATGTGATTATTTTGTTCTCTTTTATTTTAAGGGCACCAATAGATAAAATTTCATCTTTTTTTGGATTTAATCCTGTCGTTTCTGTATCATAAACGATGTATTCATTTTCTGGTGGCTTATCAAATAGAAATGAGTAATTTTTATCTTTTAAATTTTTTCTATTGAAATGTCTAAAGATATTACTTAGCATTATTGAACCATATTTAGTTTAAAGTGATGTTTTAAAAAGTCTTTAAATTTATTGACTATTTTTAAACTATCTTTTAAAAGTTCTAGTTCTAGTTGATTTAAGTTTTTTATATCTATATGGTTATCAGGATCTTCTTCATGCTCAAAGTATCTTAATCTCTCTTGCAATCTTAGATTTAAAAGTGTATCAAATGCTTCTTCAAGTGCATCACAAAAGCTCTTATCTACCACTTTTAGTTTTTTTAGTTCTCTCATACGACTATTTGTATTTGTTTCATGTATGCCATTTTCAAGTGCCATACTTCTAATACCTTGAACTATTGGAAAAATTCCACCTTTTTTAACATCTATACGATTATCTTTTGCAATGAGATTTGTAAACATACCAATTGGTGTTTCAAACAGTAGTGCAGCTTTTGCAAAGTTGGCCATGAAAACACTTCTGTCTTTGACTCCATCAAAAATCATCTGTTTTAGTTCTTCAAGAAGTTTATGATTTCCTGCTACTCCAATAGCATCAAAAAAGATTGCAAGGTGCATATAGTCATCTCCACTAGGTGCTTCAAGCCATCTTTCTATCTCCCCTTTATACTCTTGTTTACTTTTTCTCCAATACTCATTTGAAACCATGATATTGCCCTCACATCTAGGGAATCCAAAATCAATAAGTATTTTTGTAAAATTTTCCATATGTTTTTTGTACTGTTCTATATTTACTCCATCTTGAATGATAAGAGCATTGTCTTGATCTGTTTTTAGCATTTGCTCTTTTCTGCCTTCACTTCCCATAACAACAAGACATGCTTTATCTGCTAATTCTTTTGGAACTATCATTTCATAAAGTTTTTCATATATCTTTTCATTGAGTTCAGAGATAAGTTTAGATATATACTCTACTTTTGTACCTTTTGCATGAAGTTTTTTGATAATATTTATAAAATCTTGACTAGCCAATTTTAACTCTTCTATAGAGTTCGCCTTTTTTATTTGTACTGCAACTAAGTAAGTATGATTTGCAAAGTAACTTAAAAGGTCTAACTGTTCTAAAATACCAATTACTTTGTCATCTTTAGTTACAACTATCCGTTTTATTGAGTTTTTTGTAAATGAGAGAAGTGCGTTAAATAAAAAGTCATTATGTTCTATAGTTATGATAGGACTTAGTGCTATAGGACCAATAGGACCAAATTTATCATAGTCTTTATAGAGTATATGGCGTCTAAGTATACTATCTGTTACAATACCAAGTTTTCCATTGTTTGAGACTAAAATACAATTTGTTTTTAACTTTTCCATCTCTTTTAGTGCATCCATTATAGGTTTATCTGCACCAACTATACAAGGCTCATGAAGATAAGAGTCACTAACACGTGCAATCATAAAGCCAGACATTTGAGTAGAGTATTCTTTTTGTTTTGCTGATTGAATACGATTTGCTAAATCTTTTATATAGAAGTTTTTAAATTCAGTATTTGAGTCCAATAGGGCTTTAAAATCTTCTTTTTTCATCTCAAAACAGATAAGCTCTTCAAGAACTACAAAAGTATCTTCTGTTTTATTGTATATAAGGGAGTCTGCATCAAAAGTATTTGAATTATTGTATACTTTTATAAGTTCATCTTTATGATATTCTCCAACTTCACCTTTGATAATAAGATATAAAAAGTCAGATAAATTGTTAGGGGAGATAAGTGTAGTATCTTTTTTATAGTAAGCTATATCCATTGAGTTTACAGCTTTTGTCAACTCTCTTGGGGTTAGCAATTCAAAAGGATGGATAGATTTTAAAAATGCTTCTTGATCATGTAGACTCATGTTGTGTAACCTTTACATGTAGTGTTTTGTTAAATTATCACAAATAAGTTAAAAAAGCACTAAATTAAAGAAGACACACTGCAGTTTGCAGTGTGTCTGTGTAGTTTAATGAGTTGCTGCACCAGATCCTCTAGGGATTCTGATATTTTCAACAAGCTCTTGAATATGTTGTGGTGGTGGAGGAGTGATTTTACTCACAACGATTGCCACAATAAAGTGAAGAATCATACCAATAGTACCTATACCAGTTGGAGCAATACCCCATAGGTAGTCAGCTTTGTCTCCGCCCATAAATACAAAATAGATGATATATCCAAATGTAAATATAAGGCCACTTAACATTCCTGCAATCGCACCTTCTTTATTCATTCTCTTATAGAAAATTCCAAGAATGATTACAGGGAAGAATGATGCAGCTGCAAGACCAAATGCAAATGCAACAACTTGAGCAACAAATCCTGGAGGGTGAATACCTAAGTAACCAGCAACCAAAATTGCAACTACTGCGGCAAGACGAGCACTAAGTAGTTCAGCTTTTTCACTCATTTTTGATTTTCCTGTTACAGGGTCTTTCATTATTACATTTCCTAAAAGGTCATGTGAAATAGAAGTCGATATAACAAGCAGTAGACCAGCCGCAGTTGAAAGTGCTGCTGCAAGACCACCGGCTGCAATAATAGCAATAACCCAGTTAGGAAGACCAGCAATTTCTGGATTAGCTAAAACAATAATATCACGATCTATATAAAGTTCATTTACTATTTTTCCATTAGCTCTCATATCTTCAGCAGATGCAGTATGCATAGGCATAGGGTTAGATGTTAGACGCTCACCACTTTTACCTTTTCCTTCGGCATACTTAGGCTTACCTTTTCCACCTTCAAAAGCTTTTCCTGAAGCAAATTGGATTTTACCATCGCCATTTCTATCATTCCAGCCTATTAGTCCTGATGCTTCCCAGTTTTTAAACCAAGTACCATCATTGCCTGCTATTTGTCCATCGACAAACTTAGCATAGTCTACATTTTGTAGGTTTTTGATAAGGTTGATACGAGCAAAACTTGCAACTGCAGGAATCTGAGTATAAAGGATAGCGATAAACACTAAAGCCCAACCAGCTGAAATTCTTGCACCTTTAACTGTAGGAGTTGTAAAAAATCTAACAATAACGTGAGGAAGACCAGCAGTACCAAGCATAAGTGCAGTAGTTAGCATGAAAACATTCCAAGTACCACCATGACTAACAGTATACGCTCCAAAACCAAGATCAGTCATAGAAGTGTCAAGTGCATGAAGTAGATAACTACCGGAATCTATCATTTTTATACCATCATCAAATTGGAATGGAATAGTTCCACCAAAACCAACTTGTGGTAAAAAAGTTTCTGTAACTTGAAGTGAAAGAAAGATTGCAGGAACAGTAAATGCAAAAATCATAACACAGTATTGAGCAACTTGAGTATATGTAACACCTTTCATACCGCCTAGAACAGCATAAATAAATACAATAAACATACCGATGTAGATACCCATGTTAACATCAACTTGCAAGAATCTACTAAAAACGATACCAACACCTCTCATCTGACCAGCAACATATGTAAACGAAATAAAGATTACACATATAACTGCCACAGTACGAGCAAAGTCAGAATAGTATCTGTCACCAACAAAGTCAGGAACAGTAAACTTACCAAATTTTCTCAAATAAGGTGCTAAAAGCATTGCAAGTAGTACATAACCACCAGTCCAGCCCATCAAGTAAGCACCACCATCACTACCTTTTAGTGATACGATACCTGCAAGTGAGATAAAAGAAGCAGCACTCATCCAGTCTGCCCCAGTTGCCATACCATTTAGTACAGGGTGAACTCCACCGCCTGCAACGTAAAACTCTTTAGTTGATCCAGCTCTTGCCCAAATAGCAATACCGATATAAAGAGCAAACGATAGACCAACAAATAGATAAATTAAACTTTGTAATTCCATTTTATTTCCCTTTATTCGTGAATGTCGTATTTTTCTTCAAGTGCTTCCATCTTTTTTGCATAAACAAAAATAAGAACCAAGAAAACATATATAGCACCTTGTTGTGCAAACCAAAATCCTAGTTTGAATCCTCCAAACGTAATAGCGTTTAATTCATCTATAAAGATGATTCCACAGCCATAGGACACGACAAACCAAACAACTAGTAGTTTAAGAATAAGTGATATATTCTCTTTCCAATAAGCTTCTGCAGCTTCCTTGTTCATAGGGTCTCCTTAAGTAGATTTTAAATGTCAAAATAACTTAACATTTTTTTCAAGCTTAATAATAGAATTTCAAAATAGCATTAGCATAGCAAAGTAGATTTTTTTTAAAAAAGTTATAAAAAAAGTTATAAATGTGTAGTTTTGAAACATATCTAGTATTTATTATGTTTCGATAATACTCAATTCTAATTTATGCTAAAATAATAAAAAAAATTTAGGAAATTAGGAAAATAGATGAATAGAACTATTGAAAACTTTTTAGCAAGTGTAAATTCACTACATCAATTAAAAGCTGAAAATTTACCAGATGATGTTTTACAAGAGATGGCTAAGATGGAATCCAATGAGTTATATAAGTTATGTACGCAACTCATTGTTTTACAGCATAATGTTCCAAGCGAAGATAAAATGATAACTATGAGTGAAGATGAAATACTTTTTCTTGTAGATGAGTATGGAAAAGCTCTGTTAAAACGTTTCAGAGGGTAGATAGTTTGTGGTTATAAGGTTAGCAAGGCTATTAGCAAGTATTTTATAACCTTCTTCATTTGGATGAATTTGGTCTATTTTTAGGTAGCTATCACCTAAAACCTTTTCTAAGGAGTTATCATCTAGTGGTACATTGAGTTCTGTTGCGATTTCATAATATATTTGTGCAGTTGAAAGAGTTAAAACTTCTACTGTAGGAACTCCAACAAGAACAACAAATATATTTTTTTCACGTGCAAGTTTTATCATTTGTTTTATATTTTCTTTTGCTTTAAATAGACTTTTACGTCTGATAATATCATTGCCACCATGACAAATGATAAGAATTTGTGGTTTATATTTTTCAAGAACTTTGGGAAGTCGTTTTAAGCCTTCACTTGTTACTTCTCCATTTACTCCAGCATTTATAACATCTGTTTGTAAAAGTAGTGAAAGTTGAGATGGATAGTTTTTATCTTTGTCCACTCTATAACCATAGGTAATACTATCACCAAATGCAACTACTTTTGTATCTATTGGTAACATAATTGCTCCATCAAACTCTTCACTAGAGTTATCAAAAAAATTTAAAACGATAATTGTAATGATTGCTAAAAAGATTAATTTTACTATGCTCATATACTATTATATCAGATTATGATAGAATTCTACAAAAAAGAGAAAAGTTGTTTAGAAAAGATATTGATTTTATTGCTATTGGGGCACTTTTTACGGCTATGCTTGTTTGGGCAAGTTCATTTATAGCTATGAAGTCTGCAATTGGGCCTATTGGACCTATGACTGTTATGTTTGGGCGTATGTTTATTGCTAGCTTATGTTTTTTGTATTTTATAAAAGGCTTTTTAAAGTTAGATTTTTCACGTGAAGATATAAAATATATAGGTTTAATGGTTCTTTTTGAGCCTTGTTTGTATTTTATGTTTGAATCATATGCACTAGAGCATACAAGCGCAGGTCAAGCTGGCATGATAACCTCTATGATGCCTCTTATTACTGCTATTGGAGCAGGGATTGTATTAAATGAGATTATAACAAAAAAACTTATAATTGGCTCACTTCTTGCTGTGAGTGGTGCTATATGGCTTAGTATTAGTGCTGGAGATACCCAACATGCAAGTAACCCTCTTTTGGGTAATACTTTAGAGTTTTTTGCTATGGTTGTGGCAGCTGGATATGCTATATCTATACGACATCTTAGTTCAAAATTTTCTGCAATATTTCTTACTGCTATTCAAGCTTTTGCAGGTATGATTTTCTTTTTACCATTTGCTTTATGGGAGTACAATATAACTACTATGGAGATAACGTCTGATGCACTTTTATGGACTCTTTATCTTGGAGTTATTGTAACTATTGGTGGATATGGACTTTTTAACTTTGCACTTGGACGTATGGAGGCAAGTAAAGCATCAATATATATAAACTTAATTCCTGTTTTTGCAGTTATATTAGCATACTTGATTTTAGATGAAGAGCTTACTTATTCTGGTTTAGTAGCAAGTGGAATTATACTTAGCGGAGTGGTAATCTCCCAGCTACCAACTGAGAGACTAAAAAGGATTAGACAAAGAGTACGCAAGCGTTAGTGGGACCATGAGCACCTATAACTAAAGCTTGTTCAATATCAGCAGTTTTTGATGGACCACTTATAAAAGTTCCATATCCTTTTTTATTAAAATCTATTTTTTCATAGGCTTCATGCATAGTATCTACTATATTTTCTTTATCTACAATGATAAGAAGTTGAGTTGCTAAAAAGTATAAAGCTCGATGACGATTGTCAGGGTTTTTCACCCATACTGCACCATTTTCAGCTACTGCAAACTCTGCTTTTATGACAGCTAAGTCTACATTGGCTAAAGGATGAGGAGTATTTGATTTGTTTGCATCTTTTGTACTAAGTGTAAATTCTTTATATGTAGAGACGATTACATTTACATCTTTATAGTTATTTGCTACAAATTCATCTATACTATTGTCTTCAAGCCAGACTGCATTTCCCCCAACACTAGCTAGTGAAGTTGAAAATTTTTTATTTTTATTTTCATATTTTATATGAGGTATATCTGTTTCAGGTAAATCTATGGTAGAGGAGGGGATATTTTTCTTGATATTATTTAAAATTTCTTCACGTGATGACATTATTTTTTCCTCGCTTTATATAACTCTTTAAAACTATTTTCTGGAAATTTTGGAAGTTCTCTCTCTTTTCCCCAAATATTAGCTTTAGAGTAGAGTATACTTCTTGGAAGTTTTGGTACTATTTTTCTAGCCATCAATCCAGTAAAATCAAGTAGAGCAGGGTGTTTCATAACCCAAGTTGCTACTTTTAGAATAGTATGTTTTTTTGCACCTAAAAGTCCAGCAGCAACAACACTTTGTCTATGTTTATATAGTTGATTGTGTAGTTTTATCTTAGATGGACATACGTTAGAGCAAGATGCACAAAGAGTACATGCAAAAGGAAGAGTTTTGTTTGTTCTTAAATCTTTACTTGCTCCAAGAGTTGAGCCAATCGGTCCTGGAATTGTATAACCATAACTATGACCACCACTTCTTCTATATACAGGACAAGTATTTATACAAGCTCCACAGCGTATACAGTGAAGTGATTGCTTAAAATCTTCATTTGCAATTATATCACTTCTCCCATTATCTACTATGATAACATGCATCTCTCCACCTTCGATAGGTGCATGAAAGTGTGAAGTATAAGAGGTTATGGGCTGACCTGTTGCACTTCTTGCAAGTAATCGTGTAAAAATACTAAGGTCTTTTAATCTTGGGATTATTTTTTCAATACCCATACTTGCTATATGAAGCTTAGGAAGAGATGCTCCTAAATCAGCATTTCCCTCATTTGTACAGACAACAACACCACCAGTTTGGGCAATACCAAAATTTACCCCAGTCAATGAAGCTTCTGCATTTAAAAATTTCTCTCTTAAATGTTTTCTTGCAGCACGTGTGAGGTAAGTTGGATCACAGTTGTCTTTTTCAGTTTTTAAAAACTTTTCAAATGTTTTTCCTACATCTTCTTTTTTTAGATGAATTGCAGGAAGAACTATGTGTGATGGGGCTTCATCTCTTAGTTGAACTATACGTTCTCCAAGGTCAGTATCTATTACTTCAATACCATTTTCTTCCAAAAATGGATTGAGATGACACTCTTCAGTAAGCATTGATTTACTTTTTACAAGCTTTTTTGCTCCACGAGCTAAAAGAATTTTTAAAACTATCTCATTATGTTCTTTTGCATCTTTTGCCCAATGAACTTGAATACCTTTTTCTTTTGCGTTTTTTTCAAACTCTTCAAGATAAAAATCAAGTTTATCTATAGTGTGGGTTTTGATTTCACTTGCTACTCTTCTTAACTCTTCCCACTCATCTAATCCATGAGCTGCAATATCTCTCTTTTGTCTTACAAACCACAAAGCCTTATCATGCCAATGCATTCTCTCATTATCAGCTATAAACTTTGCTGCTTTTTCAGGATGTCCCATTACTGTTCTCCTGCTAAAATTTGTGCTATATGCATTGTTTTTATAGGTAGTTTTTTTCTATCTATAATACCTTGCATATGCATAAGGCATGACATATCAATACCAGTCATAATTTCTGCACCTGCACTTAAGTGGTCATTTACCCTATCAATTCCCATCGCAGCACTCATTGCATCTTCACTTACACAAAAAGTTCCGCCAAATCCACAACACTCATCATTTCTTTTAAGTGTTACAAACTCTATATCATCTACAAGTTCAAGTATCTTTTGTATTTTTGAAAATGCTGGAAGATTTCTCTCACTCATGCTAGCCATACCAAGTTCACGATGACCATGACAAGAGTTATGTATGCCTACTTTATAAGGAAAACTTGCATTCATATTAGTTGGTTTTATCACATCATGAAGGAACTCTACTAACTCATAAGTGTGAGTTTTTAAGTGTTCAAATCCATCTTCTCCTTCTAAAAACTGTGCATAGTTCTCTCTAACCATTGCAACACAACTACCACTAGGAGCAACTATATAATCATAATCTTTAAAGATTTTTAAAAATCTTTTAGCTAACTCTCCTGCTTCATGAGCACAACCTGTATTTGCCATTGGTTGTCCACAGCAAGTTTGATTTGTTGGGTATTCTACATCTAATCCTAAGTTTTCTAAAACTTTTAGAGTAGCCATTGAGGCTTCAGGGTAGAGTTCGTTCATAAAACATGGTATAAAAAGTCCAATACGCATCTGTTCTCCTTTGTTTACATGTAGAGATTTTAACTTAACTATATGATAAATTTATAACCACTTAAGATGAGGTTAGTTATGTAAAAAGATAGTTTAAAACATACTCTATAACGAGTACACCAATAGTTAATGATAGTACAATTGCTAAAAATCTAATAATTTTCATTTATCTCTCACTTAGTGCTAATTTGATTGCAAGTCCTGCAAAAACAGTTCCTGCTAGTTTATTTAAAATATTTTCTGCATTTGGTGAGTGATTAAACCAGTTTCCTAGTTTTCCAGCAACTAGAGCAATGGAACTAAAAACTACTAAAGCACAAAGCATAAAAAGAGCTCCTAAAATAAATATTTGTATAGTAACATTCCCATTTTGTGGATTTGTAAATTGAGGTAAAAAAGCTAGAAAAAAGATAGAAACTTTAGGATTGGTTATATTCATAATCACTCCTCTTTTGTATAATTTAAAAGGAGAGAGGCTATTTTTTTTAGTATTTAGTTTAGTTTTTGAGTTTGATTTAAATGATAGATAAGCAAGATACAGAAGATAACCAGCACCTATGAATTTTAGTATATTAAAAGCAGTAATAGAAGTTTGAAAAATTGCAGCAACACCAAGTGCAACAGCCGTTGTATGAAAAACAAGTCCACTACATAGTCCTAAGGTTATAAGTATCCCATCTTTAGCACCTCTACTCATAGATTGAGTTAGGACAAATAGATTATCA
>Ga0256837_1002417_pt1 | contig 11609 bp, 12 predicted proteins | sample 4562384metaG_FD_185976 | JGI IMG/M metagenome (GOLD analysis project Ga0256837, IMG submission 185976) | Hydrothermal vent microbial communities from Guaymas Basin, Mexico - 4561-384 | ecosystem: Environmental > Aquatic > Marine > Hydrothermal vents | place: Mexico: Guaymas Basin | collected... | reverse complement strand
AAGTAGTGTAGCTTGTACATCTTGAGGCTCTAGTTTAAAAGATCGCTCTAAATGGTTTGTCAACCACTCCTCGTTAAAGTATTCTCGTCCTGTACTTTTTGGAGCAGGAAGGTGAAAGTAGTTGTCTTGAAGCATTTGCTTTAGAAGTTTTTCATTAACATCCCCACTACTTGCCCATTGACCATCTTTATCGTACTTAAGTTTCTTTTTCTTACCTATCCATAAATCAAGTAGTACATTCCCGCAACCAGTATCATAACCAATAAGCTCTTTACCCAAAATACTTATATTTGCCATACCTCCAATATTTAAAACTGCTACATTTTTCTTTAATCTTGAAAATATATATTTATGAAAGGCTGGAGTAAGTGGTGCACCTTGACCACCAAGAGCTATATCTTTTTGTCTAAAATCACTAACAACGCTAACACCTGTTATAGTTGTGATAAGTGAAGCGTTTGCTAGTTGCATAGAAAATGGATACTTTCCATTTGGTTGATGCCAAAGAGTTTGACCATGAAGTCCTATGGCTTTTATTTTACTTTTATCTATCTTATATTTATCTATGAAAGTATTTATAGTTTTAGCATAAATCTCACCGAGTTTAGTATCTAATTCACCTATAAATTTTAAAGCTACTTTAGAGTAAATTGCATTTAATATATCATTTTTTAGATTCTCATCAAAGACATACTCTTCAGAGTAGATAAGTTCAAAACTATCATCTTTAATCGCACATAAAACTATGTCAATCCCATCAAGGCTAGTCCCACTCATAACCCCAATGTATAGTTCTTTCATTTAGATTATTTTAACATGCCAAGGTTCAAATCTAACTCCATCAGAGTTATTAGTAGAGTAGCGAATTTTTATATAGTCAAGTTTTATAATCTCTTTAAATTCATCAGTTCTTGCAAAGGCAGATGTGAAATTTTTAGCACCAAGCCCCATTTTACCAACATCAAAATCGCCAATAGTATGAAAAGAGTGTGATGGTGGAGCTATATCACGAGATGCTTGTGTGATATTTCCCTTTAGTTTTTTCAGTTTAGAGGTGTAAAGGCTAAGTTGTTTCATCACATTTCTAACACCAGAAGTAAGGTAAAGCGTATCTCCAATATCCATGATGATTCTTTCATAGTCTTTAGTTGCAGTACCTTTAAAGATATAATGCCCTGTTCTTGGAATCTTTACTACATCTTTTTTTGACACTTTATTGTTTATATCATAGCAAGTTCTTTCTCCATAAAAACCATATTTTGTAGGATTTTCATAAAAAAATCTATCTATAAGAGAAAGTTCATCATGAGAAAAAGCACCTATCTTAGAGTTTAGTTTTGCAATTTTCAAGGTATCATAGTAAGAGATAAGATTAAAATTTCCAAATCCTACATGTCTTTTTATTTTTGTAAGTCTTGCATCAAGTGATACTAATGATATATATTCACCTTGAGATAAAAATATATCATCAGTATATAACAAGTTAGCATTTAAAGTTGTTGCTGTTAGTGCTGATGAGTAAAGTAGAAAATCTCTTCTGGTCATATATCTATCTTTTATATTAATTAGTTTTCAATTATAACCATATATCTTTTATCTCTTACTTAATGTAGCTTTTGAGATAGGTGTTGAATCTAACTGCATGATTAAAAAAGAGATTATAGTCCCTATAAGTATTTGGTAAGCAAATCCTACATGTAGAGAAAAGATGTATGGTTGAAGTGCTAAAACTGTTAAAAATCCACCAATAAGTGCAAATAAAACTGTTTTCTCACTTCCACGTGAAGTAAAAATAGCAGAAAAATAAACACCTAAAAGACCAGTGTAAGCAAAGGCCATAACACCAAGGGCAAAAGATAAAAGTGAAATCTCTAAATAGTGTTGCCAAACATAAGAAATCATGGACATTATAGATAAAATAACGGCAAAAAATAAAACACCAAATCTTGAAGCTTTTACAAAATGTGCTTCATCAACTTTAGCATGTTTTTCTTTATATGGTCGGTATAAATCTTGTACAGCCACAGAACTCATAGCACCTAAAACTGAGTTAGTAGAAGAAAGTGCTGCAGCTATTGCTCCAACTGTTACAAGCCCACGTAGACCTTCTGGCATCTCATTTAAAATGTAGTACATAAATATAGTTATCTTCTCCCCTGAGAAGTTTTGCACTACGTCAGCTTGTTGATAATATACAAATAATAATGCCCCTATACTTAAAAATAAAAGCACAACTGGAATGGTTAAAATTAAAGAGAGTATCAAAGACTTAGTTGCATCATTTTTATCTCTACATGTAAGTACTCTTTGAGTCATATCTTGGTCAAGTCCAAAGGCTGCTACATTTAGTAAAAACCATCCAGTAGCAAGTGGAAGTAGTGAAAATTTACCATCAAAAGATGTATCAAAAAAAGTAAGTTTATTATGCTCTTGAAGTGTTGAGATTATATCTATATTTTCTAATGAGTAGTAAAGAAATACTAGTACTGCTACACCAGCACCTACATAAGTTACAGCTTGAATGATATCGCTTAAAATGATTGAGCGAACACCTCCAAAATAAGCATAAATCAATGCTCCAAAAACTAATATAAGAGTAGATATACTCACATGAGTAAATGTTATGTCTGAAAAAAGTATCATACTGATTGCTAAAGCACCAATGTAGAGTCTTGCTCCACTAGCTAAAATTCGCCCAAGTAAAAACATAACTCCAGCATACTGTTTTGCTTTACTTCCATAGCGAACTTCTAGTAGTTCATAAACAGTAACCGCTTTCATTTCATAAAATTTAGGTACAAAAATAAATGCTACAAATATCACAGCAGCCAAAGCAGATATGTAAAAACCAATAAAGGTAAAATCTTTAGCATAAGAGTACTCTGGTGCTCCTAAGAATGTTGCTGCTGATTGAGAAGTAGCAAGTATGGAGATAGCAACTGCCCACATACTCATCCCATTTTTAGAAAGAAAGAACTCTTTAGAGCTAGTAATCTTTGTACGAGAAAATAAAAATGATGTAAAGGCTAATGTTAAAAAATAAGTGGTAAAAATAAACCAATCAAGAGCTGAAAAAGCACTTTGCATTTACTAGTTCTCTACATGTAGAGAAGATATTCTTTTGTTTGATTCTTTGATTCTAGCAAGAGGAATTTTGCCATTTTTTATTTGTTTTAAAATTACCTCTATAAGCTCATCAGTATCTTTAGAAGATAATTGATTTGCAAAAAGTAGTATATCTACACCAGAATTTATACTTAATGTTACTATTTCTTTTAGTGAGTAATGTTTTGAGATAGCTTTCATTTGTAAATCGTCACTAATTATAACTCCATTATATCCCATCTTTTTACGAAGTAATTTAGTATTGATTTTGTATGAAAGTGTAGCTGGGTATTTATCATCAAGATTTTTATTAAAAACATGAGCTGTCATAATCATCTTAACTTTGCCAGTTTTTATAAGCTCTTTATATGGCTCAAGTTCCACCTCACTCCAAGTATTTGTGATATCTACAAAACCCTTATGGGAGTCATCAAGGGAAGAACCATGACCTGGAAAATGTTTTAAAACGCTAAGTATATTTCGTTTTTCAAGTCTATCCATAAAGACACCAGCATGCATTGCTACATTTTTAGGATTTTTCCCATAAGAGCGTCTTAGTTTGTATATGACTTTATTCTGTTTGTTTAAAGCTAAGTCAACAACTGGTGCAAAATCACAGTTTATCCCATTTTCATGTAAAACTTGTGCTAAATTTTCATAAGTTCTACCAGTCATATAAGCATCAAGCTCAGCTACAACTTTAGCTGAACCAGTTGCTTCAAAGCCATACTTTGGTTTTAATCTTGCAACTTTTCCACCCTCTTGATCTACTGAGATTATAAGTGGATTATTTGAAAATGATTTTAGATTTTTTGTAAGGAGTTGTAGTTGCTCTGGATTTCGTATATTTTTTACTTTAGTTTTATCGGTATAAAAACGGTCAAATAGTATAACACCACCAAGATTATACTTGTTTATTTGTTTTACTATTTTACTATTTTTATTTACAACTTCATCAGGAAAACCAACAATGAGCATACGCCCAATCATTTTTTTTAATTTTTCATCATCTGGGAGCTTATTTGCACTTAGGTTAGATAAACTAAGTGCAAACATGATAAATATTAAAAGAAGTTTTTTCATTTTAGAATGATTTAGTTACCACGAGAACCAGGCTTGATAGCTTCGCTTCCATCTTTACAAAGTGGACAAGCATCTGGTGCATACATCTCAAATGTAAAATCAGCTAAAGCAAAAAATGGAATATCTTGAGGAAGTTTACAATTTGGTTTTGTAGTTATGTCACTATGCTCACGCTTACAAAAACCACGATTTGCTAGTGCAGCTGCTCCAACAATTTCCCCACCAAGTTCACGTACAACTGCTGCTGCTTCCATCGCAGACCCACCAGTTGTAATGATATCTTCACACATAAGGACTCTTTCACCTTTAGCTACTTCAAAGCCACGACGGATGTTCATAACACCATCTACACGCTCAGCAAAGATAAAACGAACATCAAGAGCTGTTGCAAGTGCAAAACCAGCTATAAGTCCACCAAGGGCTGGTGCACAAACCGTGTCTATCTCAAGTCCACTCTCTTTAATCTGTTTTGCTAGTGCTTCAGCAAGAACTTTTGCAGTTTTAGGGTCTTCTAAAACTTTTGCAGATTGAAGGTAAAATTGAGAGTGATTACCACTACTTAACTTAAAATGCCCCTCTAAAAGAGCATCAGCATCCATATATATTTGTTTAATATCCATGGTTATACTTTTAAAATTTCAGCTTCTTTAGCTTTTAAAATAGTTTCAATTTCAGCTGTAAATTTATCAGTAATTTTTTGAATCTTATCTTGTGCAGATTTAGATTCATCAGCTGTTATTTCTTTATCTTTTTCAAGTTTTTTTACTTGGTCATTTGAATGTTTTCTATCATTTCTTATTGAAACTTTAGCATTTTCACCCATGCCTTTCATTTGTTTAGCACTCTCTTGTCTTTGCTCAACCGTCATTGCAGGGAAGAAAAGTTTTATTTGATCACCATCATTGTTTGGTGTAGCTCCAACATTTGCAGCAGATATTGCAGATTCTATATCAGCTAAAAGATTTTTTTCCCATGGATTTACAACAATTGTTGTAGCATCCTGAGCGATTACTGAACCAACTTGATCAAGTGATGTCGGAGTTCCATAGTAGTCAATTTTTACATTATCTAAAACAGCAGTAGTAACTTTACCTGTACGAAGTGTTTTAAAATCTCTTTGCATATGGTCTATGCTTGATTTCATCTTTGTTTCACATGCGTTAAATATTTCGTTTAGCATTCTGATTTCCTTAACATTTAAAAAATAATTTTGGATTATACAATATATATAATTAAAAAAAGGTGTAGTGAGTATTTAACCGCTACATGTAGCGGTTATAAATATTGTTAGATTATTTTGTTGCTGGAGCTTTAGGTGTAGTTACTGGAGCAGCAGGTGCTGTAGTTGGTGCAGTTGGAGCTACAACATTTGTACTTTCAATCATGTTATCAACTACTGAATCTTGAGCAGTTGATGAATACATGTAACCTAGAGTGATTGTATTTGTAACAAATAAGAAAGCAACTATAAAAGTAGCTTTAGAAAGAAAAGCATTTGGACCTTTTGCTCCAAAAACAGACTCATTTGAGCCACTATATGCGCCAAGACCAATGCTTGAGCTTTTTTGTAGTAGTACAGCAATTACAAGTATCACTACTAAAATGATTTGTACAATAAGTAAAAAACTAGTTGTCATATATATATCCTAAATATAAAAAGTTGCGAATTATACCTAAATAAATTTTATAATACAATTTTAGCTATAATTTCAAAAAAATACTTGGAATATTATGAATTTTAAAAATATTATTTTTACAGCTATTATGATTTTACTAATAATAGCGATACTCCTTATAAACAAGGATACGAAAGAAGTAGAACAAAAAAATAAACCAACTATTGCGCTTTCAACTTTTTCGCTTTATGATATTACAAAAAATATAGTTGGAGATAGTGCTGAACCTTTTATGATTTTACCATTTGGTGTAGATGCTCACTCTTATGAACCAAACCCTTCTCAGGTTGTAAAAATTTATAAAAGTGCATTAGTTGTTTATTCTGGAGCTGGATTGGAACCATGGATAGATGGGTTTGAGTTTAAAAATAAAGCTATAGATATGTCGCTACATGTAGAGCTAAAAAAATTAAAAGGACATGATCATCACCATGAACATTCTAGCCATAACTCAGTTGATCCTCACTATTGGTTAGATTTTTCAAATATGATAAAAGCAACAAATTTAATAACAAGTGAACTCATAAAACTTTTTCCAGAAAATAAGAAATTATATAAATCAAATAGAGATAAATATATAACTATGTTAAAAAATTTAGATAAAGATTATGCACAACAACTTTCTACATGTAGAGCAAAAACAATAGTTGTAAATCATAATGCATTTTCATATCTTGCAAATAAATATGGTTTTGAAGTTGAAGCCTTAAGTGGTTTATCTCCAGAAGCACAACCAAGTGCAAAAAGTATGGCAGAACTAATTGAACATGTAAAAGAGTATAAATTAAAAACTATATTCTTTGAAAGTTTTGTAAGTGATAAAGCTATTAAAAGCATAGCAAAAGAGGCAAAAGTAAAAGTTGATGTACTTCAACCTCTTGGAAATATTACAGCAGATGAAGCAAAACAAAATCTGTCTTATGAAGATATTATGTACACAAATCTAAAAAAATTATCTGAGGCTTTAGAGTGTCATTAAGCTTTAAAGTACCTATATTTGACATCAAAAATCTTTCTTTTTTAGTAAAAGGTCAGTCAATTTTATCAAATATATCTTTAGAGATTTTTTCAGCAGAATATATTGCAATTATAGGTCCAAATGGTGGTGGGAAAACTACACTTATCCGAATGCTTTTAGGTCTTGATAAGCCAACATCTGGTGAAGTTAGAATCTTTGGACAGAAATTAAACGTATTTAAAAAATGGCATAAAATTGGTTATGTCCCTCAACGTGCTTCTCATGTAGATAGCTCTTTTCCTGCAACAGTTTTAGATATAGTAAAAATGGGACGAACATCTCAGCTTGGCTTTTTTAGCTCATATAGTGAGGAAGATAAAGCCCTTGTTCAAGATGCAATGCTTAAAATGGATATTCTTGATTTAGCGGATAAAATGGTAGGGACTCTTTCTGGAGGACAAAGGCAAAGAGTGATGATAGCTAGAGCCTTGGCTTCTAAACCAGAAATTTTGATTTTAGATGAACCAAATACTGGCGTAGATATGGTTTCACAAAAAAGTTTTTATGCACTTTTAAAAAAATTAAATAAAGAAGATAAGATAACTATAGTATTTATTACTCATGATATTGGTGTTATTGCTGATGATATTGCAAGACTTTTTACGATTAATCAAAAGGCTACTATTTGTAATGATCCAAAGAAAGTTCTTTCATGTGAAGATATGAGCGAACTTTATGGGATTGACGCGCACTTGATTCATAACCATAAGCACGAGCATTAAGATGATAGAGATGCTTTCTTATGACTTTATGCAACGAGCTTTTTTAGCAGGAATTATCATTGCTGTTTTAGCTTCTGTAAGTGGAACTTTTGTGGTTCTTCGTAGATATTCTATGATAAGTGAAACTTTAGCTCATTCTGCTTTGGTTGGTGTAGCTGTTGGATTAGTTGCAGGTTTTAACCCTCTTTGGATGGCAGTAATAGTAGCTATTTTATCTGCTTGGTTAATCGAGTACCTTAGAAGTGAATTTACACTTTATTCAGATGCAGTTTTAGCTATTTTACTCTCAGGTTCATTAGCCCTTGCAGTTATTATAGTATCACTTGGTGGAGCATTTAACAACTCGCTTTTCTCTTATCTTTTTGGCTCTATTCTTTCAGTTAGTACCCAGGATGTTATAACTATTGCTATTTTTGGAACTGTTGCACTTGTATCTTTATTGGTTTTTTCAAAACAGTTATACTTTATAGCTTACGATGAAGAAGTAGCTAAAATTAGTGGAATTAAAGTAAAGTTTCTAAATTTTTTACTAGTTAGTGTAGTTGCGGTCATTATCGCTTTGTCTATCCGTGTCGTTGGTTCTTTACTTATTGGGGCACTTATGGTTATTCCAACAGTAGCCGCACTTCAGTTTCGTGTGGGCTTTTTTAAAACAGGTGCTATATCTTTAGTTTTTGCACTTATTTCAGTTATAGTTGGAATGACACTCTCTTATTACTTTTCACTTCCATCAGGTGCAACTATCGTGCTTTGTATATTATCTATCTTTATTATATCTTTGGTTTATAATAAAAAATGAAGATAAGTTCAGAATTTTCAAAACATGCGTTAACTTATGATATTTATAATGTTATTCAAAATAAAGTTATAGATAAACTGCTTGAGTATGTTAAGTGTAAACCGCAATATATTTTAGACCTTGGTTGCGGAAGTGGTAGTTTGTGTAAAAAGATTGATTGGAAATATAAACATTTTACAGGTGTAGATTTTGCACCAGGGATGTTAGAACTTCATCCTAAAAATAAAAAAATAGAGTGTATTTATGGTGATTTTAATGATAAAACACTTTTTGAGAACCTTTCAACTTATAAATATGATTTTATTTTTTCAGCTTCAGCACTTCAATGGGCAGAGGATTTGAATGTAGTTTTCTCAAATATAAAAAATTTAAATGCACCAGTAGCATTAGCAATCTTTACATCAAATACCTTTAAAACTCTAAACGAAACTGCTTCTATAAAACCATTACTTAGAACAGCCAATGAAGTAAAACAATTACAAAAAAAGTATTTTGATTGTGATTTTGAGATTTTGAATTATAAATTAGAGTTCGAATCTACGAGAGATATGTTTAAGTATATAAAAAAAAGTGGAGTAAGTGGTTCAAGAAAAGTACTAAATTATAAACAAAGTAAAAAACTTTTAAAAGAATATCCGTTAAATTATTTAGAGTTTGAAGTAGTTTTTATTTATACTAAATAAATATCATCACCAGTGTAGATTTCACCATCTTTTATAACTTTAGCAAAAACACCCCTATCTTTTTTTAATAATGTTGGAATTTTTACGTCTATAGTTGTTAAATGATTACAGATAGTACAATGTTGAGAAATTTCTAAAATAGTGTTACTTATTTTTATTTTTGTTCCAACTTCTAAGGCATAAGGATTAAAATCCATTAAGATATTCTCACCCAAGTAACCAAAAGGCATCTCTATACCATAAGTACTTACTAAGTCATAACTTGCTGTTGAAGCTATGAGAATAGAACGTTCAATATTTTTTTTATAAAATTTATCATCAACAACACCATTAATATCTAAAAAAAGTTTTTGTTCTAAAAAACGTTCTGAAGTTCCAGATTTTGATGTAAAAAGTCTTAAAACAGAACCAACTTTATTAGTTGACATAAAATTACCTTACTATTATATATAGTGTAATTTTAGCATATTTTTTATTATTTTTACAAATGATAAATATGAAGTTAATGTGTAATAATGTCAAAATGTGAGAAAATTATTACATTTTATAAGAGTATCTATTGACATTTTAAGAAAACTTTATATATAATCATTGTCTTGCATTTTGTACTATGCATATATTTTATATTGTACTATGCATACTATAAAATCTACAAGATAATAATAAGGAGGTAGATATTAATGAGTAAAATTTCTGAAAATAATTTAGAAACTACTAATAGTAGAAGAGATTTCTTTAGAAAGACTGCTGCTTCTGTTAGCGCAATTGCTGCTGCTAGCATTTTAGCACCTGCAAAGCTTTTAGCTGAAGATGATCATAACATTGTTCACCATGTTGAATGGGGAACAACTTTAGGGGATGAGTTAAATAAACACCCATATGGTATTCCATCAAAGTATGAGCATAATGTTGTAAGAAGAACTTCTTCTCTTATGTCATCTGCTGGAGATATGCATGCTGCTGTTTCTATGACGCCACTACATGAGTTAGAAGGTATTATTGTACCAAATGGTTTACACTTTACACGTACACACAATGGTGTTGCGCATGTAGATCCTAACAAATTTAGATTAATGATTCACGGTTTAGTTGAGAAGCCTATTGTTTTAACACTAGAGCAACTTAAAAAATACCCATCTGAATCAAGAACTCTTTTCATGGAGTGTCCTGCAAATGGTGCTGCTGAATGGAAAGGTCCACAATTCAACTCTTTACAATTTGTAAAAGGTATGATGAGTAATGCAGAATGGACTGGTGTTCGTTTATCAGTTATTCTTGATGATTTAGGTCTTAAACCAACTGCAAAATGGATGTTAGCTGAAGGTTCTGATGGATCTGAAATGTCACGTACTGTGCCAGTTGAAAAAGTACTTGATGATGCTATGATCGTTTGGGCACAAAATGGTGAAGCACTTAGACCAGAACAAGGTTATCCTGTTCGTCTTATGTTACCAGGTTGGGAAGCTAACTTATGTGTTAAATATCTTAAGCGTTTAGAATTTGGAGCAGAACCTTGGTACTGTAAAGAAGAAACTTCTAAATATACAGTTCTTACTAAGAGCGGTAAAGCTATCCAACATTTTTATGCACTAGAAACTAACTCTATTATCACATCTCCATGTCCTGAAAAACCGTGGAAAGATTTAGAAATTGGTGAAATGGTAGAGATCGAAGGTATTGCATGGTCAGGTCAAGGTACTATTACTAATGTAGATATCTCATTTGATGGTGGTGTTAATTATGTAGAAGCTCAGTTAAAAGGTTTAGTATTACCTAAGTCTTGGACTAGATTCTCATATATGCACAAATATGATGGTAAACCGTTATTATTACAATCTCGTTCTGTTGATGATGGTGGAAATGTTCAACCAACTGTATCTCAAGAAAAAGATATTATTGGTGTAGAGGGAGTTTATCATAGAAACTCTATTGTTACTTGGGAAGTTAAAGCAGACAACTCAGTTCATAATGTTCAAGTTAGAACAGATAATTGTCCAGCATAGTAAGGGAGGCAAAATATGTTTAAATTAAATAAAAAATTAATCACTACTAGTGTTGCTTTAACTCTTGCTTCAGCACTTTTCATGACAGGTTGTGGTGGTGCAGATACTGATACTTCTTCAACAGCTAAAGTTTCAAAAACTGAAGTAAAAAAAGGCACTGGTCCTTATAATGCAACTAGAGATGCATTAGATGGTGGTGTTACTTATCCAAGAGAAAATGGTGTTGAAACTGCATATCGTTATAATACTCAACCAATGAGTAAACTTAATTATGGTCGTGTACCAACTGCGAACGAGCTAAAAGCTTGGGATACAGATATTATGCCTGATGGTACTGGTATGCCAATTGGTAAAGGTACTGTTGAAGAGGGTGATGAGTTATATGAAGAACAATGTGCATCTTGTCACGGTGAGTTCGGTGCTGGTGGTAAGGGTTATCCAACTCTAACTGGTGGTTCAATTGATTCACTTAAAAATCAAAGAACTTGTCCAGGCATGGATGCTCCTAAGAGAACTATTG
>Ga0256837_1002415_pt1 | contig 11618 bp, 16 predicted proteins | sample 4562384metaG_FD_185976 | JGI IMG/M metagenome (GOLD analysis project Ga0256837, IMG submission 185976) | Hydrothermal vent microbial communities from Guaymas Basin, Mexico - 4561-384 | ecosystem: Environmental > Aquatic > Marine > Hydrothermal vents | place: Mexico: Guaymas Basin | collected... | reverse complement strand
AAAGCTTACTATGTGATAGGTAGCAATGTTTATGGACCTATGGGAAATGAGTTTATCCCTTTTAAAACTCTAAAAGAAGCAAAAACTTTTTTAAATGACCATTTTGGCAAAAAGATTTTAAAATTTAATGAGATAAATGAAGATATAGTTTATGAACAAGATGAATAAAAAAAGCTACTATCTTTTTTATACTTTTATCTTTTTAACCTCAACTTTTTTAGTAACAACATTCTACTTAAGTTACACTAAATCTATGAGTGATAAGATGTTATCAAAAAAAATGATATTTTTAAAAACTTCACAACTCCCAGACCTTGCACTATTTAACGGTCAAGATTATATAAGAAATAGAAGTTTAACTTCTGTTTTTTGCATCTATAAAGATGATGGAAGTTTAAGAGAGTATTCAGTATTTACTTATGCAATTTCAAACTCACATATTGGACAAAAATGATAAAAGATAAAATAAATATATATCTAGTAGAGTATGCTATAAACTCTATACTTAGACAAAAGTATAAAAGTTTATTTATAGTTGTTGTATTTACTTTTTTAACTTTTCTTTTAAGTTCTATGTTTTTTATAACAAACTCTATAAAATACGAACTAAACTCAACAAGAAAAGCCCTACCACAGATAATAGTTCAAAAACAAATAGGTGGAAAAAACTACGATATAGATATAAATCGAGTAGATAAGATACTAAATATCGCAGGAGTAGAAGATGCAATTTCGAGAGTTTGGGGATACTACTACTTTGACAATGCAAGAGTAAACTTTACACTTGTTGGTGTAAATCAGTTTGAAAACCAGTACAAAAACTCACTTCAAAAGATAGTAGATAAAACAGACTTTGACAAAGATGAAAACACACCTATAATGGTTGTTGGAAAAGGTGTAAAAAAAGTTCTCTCTCAAAACTACTACAAAGAGTATCTAAACTTTATAAAACCAGATGGTAAACTACTAAAAGTAAGTATAGATGGTATTTTTGATGCAGATACCAAACTAGAATCTAACGATATGATAGTGATGAGTGAAGATACTTTAAGAGAGATTTTTGATATGCCATCAGATAAAGCTACCGACATAGTAGTAAAAGTATCTAACCCTAAAGAGGTTCAAACAGTAGCCCTAAAGATAAAACAACTATATCCAGATAGCAGAGTTATAACAAATGATGATCTGAAAGTTAGTTATGAAAATATATTTGACTATAAAGGTGGTGTATTTTTAGCACTTTTTATCGTTAGTTTATTTACTTTTTTTATGATTGTTTATGACAAAGCTAGTGGATTATCTGGGGAGCAAAAAAAAGAGATAGGGATTTTAAAAGCGATAGGTTGGAGTGTTGATGATGTTTTAAAAGTAAAATTTTATGAGGGATTTATAATCTCATTTTTTGCTTATATAAATGGTGTTATCTTATCTTTAATATTTGTTCATATACTTCAAGCCCCTTTACTTAGAGATATATTTGTAGGGTATCGTGGATTAAAACCTGCATTTGAGTTACCTTTTATCTTGGATATTCAGACACTCTCTTTAGTATTTTTCTTAAGTGTTCCCATATATATATCTGCAACTATCATCCCATCTTGGAGAGTTGCTACACTAGAGACTGACGAGGTTATAAGATGATTTACCTAAAAGATATAACAAAAGTTTACGAGATAAACAAAAACAACAAAGTAGTAGCACTACAAAACATAAACCTAGATATAGATGAGGGTGAGTTAGTAGTTCTTAGAGGAGCTAGTGGAAGTGGAAAAAGCACCATACTTTCACTTATAGCTTCCCTTAGCAAACCTACCTCTGGAGAGGTTATAGTAGATGAAAAAAGAATCTCAAAACTACCTGATAGCTTTGCATCAAAGTATAGACAAGAAAATATAGGTTTTATCTTTCAAAAATACAACCTTATCCCAACACTAAGTGTTACAGAGAATATCTTGCTACCACTTATACCACTAAATCCCGATGAAAAAGTGGCTAAAAAGAAACTAGATGAAGTTATGGCTAGATTTGACATATCGCACAAAGCATCTCAACTTGTTAAAAGCCTCTCAGGTGGAGAACAACAAAGAGTAGCCATAGCAAGAGCAAATATCAACAACCCAAAAATCATCATAGCAGATGAGCCAACAGCAAACCTAGATGAGAAACTATCACTAAACTTTATAGAGATTTTAAAACAGATGAAAGAGTTAGGAAAAACCATAGTAGTTGCTACACACGACCCACTATTTTTTAATCTTGATTTTGTAGATAAAGAGATAAAAATCCACAAAGGCAAACTACTCTAATGCTACTAACTCCAGAGATTTTAACCATACTTATACTAGATACACTATTTGTCTTTTTTGCCAGTATATCATTTATACTAAGCATAAAAATCTCTCTAAAATGGGATTTAAACTCAACTTCTCAAGCCCAATACAAACTAGAAAGAGAAAGCTTTTTAGCATCTACTATTATAAAATATATATTTATGCTAAAAATACCACTTTTTTTATTTTTTATCTTTACATTAAACAAACTAGCCATTGTTATACCGGGGGCTATGTGTGGAGCTGGAGTAGTAAATGCCACAGTATATGGAAACTACCTCTTAGTTTTAAAAGTTTTAAATCTGTATATCTTTGCATCGTGGCTAACCTTACATCTAAACGATATAAAACAAGAAAACCAACCATACACAAAACTAAAATTTACTCTTTTTATATTTGTTTTTTTTCTTCTTATGTCAGAGATTTACATAGAGTGGCTTATGTTTAATGCGATAGATATTAACAAGATAGTAGATTGTTGTGGAACACTTTATTCTAGTGGTGCTAACTCATATATATCTGAGTTTTTTAAGATAGATACTTCTGTTTTACTTACTATCTTTTACGGGACTTTTAGTTTTATAATTGCTTCTTATCTACTTAAAAACAGATATACTTTTAGCATCTTAAACTTAGTATTTATGCTTATATCTATCATAACTCTTATTATATTTTTTGGAATATATATCTATGAACTACCAACACACCATTGCCCTTTTTGTTTACTTCAAAAAGATTATTACTATATTGGTTACTTTTTATATACATTTTTATATCTTGGAACTTTTTACGGTATATCATCACTTTTTAACCAACAAAATATGAAAAAATCACTTTTTTTCAATACTTTGTATATGGTTATAGTTAGTTGTTATCCTATATTTTATTATCTTAAGAATGGGGTATTTTTATGATATAAGCTTTTATAATCTCTTGACGAATTACAGGTTTATCTCTTCTATCTGTTTTTACACTATTTAATTTTGCAAGTGTAGGCATTGAACTTTGTGTTGCTTGACCAAAAATAGTATGACGACCATTTAACCAAGGTGTTTTAGCCGTTGTTATAAAAAATTGACTTCCATTTGTATGACTTCCTCTATTTGCCATAGCTAAAACTCCAACTTTGTTAAATGTTAAGTTTTTAAACTCATCTTTAAAGTCTTTTTTCCATATGCTTTCACCACCCATACCACTCTCAGTTGGGTCTCCACCTTGAATCATAAAATTTTTGATTATTCTATGAAAAGCTATCCCATTGTAATAACCATCTTTTATATGTGTCATAAAGTTTTCAACTGCTAAAGGTGCAACATCTGGATAAAGTTCTAACTCTATATTTCCTGCTGTTGTTTCAAGCATAACATGTGGGTTTTGCCCTGCATTTAAGTTCAATGATAACATTAAAGCTATCATAAGTAGTATTTTTTTCATTTTATTCCTTCTCAAAATTTAAACATACTGAATTTATACAGTATCTAAGATGTGTTGGTGCTGGTCCATCAGGGAAAAGATGCCCTAAATGTGAATCACATTTTTTACATCTAACCTCAATTCTCATCATACCAAATGAGCCATCTTCTATCTCTTTTATTGCATCTTTTTCACACTCAAAAAAACTAGGCCAACCAGTACCTGAATCAAACTTAGCTTTTGAGTTAAAAAGTGGTGTATCACAACATATACATTTATAGATACCATCCTCTTTATGATTATAATATTTACCAGAAAAAGGTGCTTCAGTTCCATGTTCTCGACAAACAGTATAAGCATCAGGACTTAGATTTTTTTTGTAATCTTCATTAGTCATATTCAAAATTCTCCCTTATCATTGAAATTCTATCACAATCATCTTCATACAACACATAAACACTATCAAGAGATAGATTAAAAGCAGATTTTAATTTATCCACAGAAGTTGAACAAACATCCATAAGTATGATATGTTTAGCTTTTAATTCATTTATATGAGAATACTCACATAAAAGTATTTTATTATCAATTTGATATAAAAAGTGTATTCTATCACTTACAATTAAAGAGTGTTTATCTATATAATATTTCAAATCATCATTTAAATTTTTTCTAGTTAAGTTATTACTAACAACTATAATATCTTTAGGAGAATTATTTTTTAATAAATTTGAAATTTCAAGCAATGCTAAAGTGTGAATATTACCTTTTTTGAAAAAAACTTTTTTATTTTCATAAAAATTCTTAGTAAAATTATAATTTGGCTCTAATTTATCTTTTGGATTTATAAGAACTAAGGCAGATTTTTTTTGTTGATTTTTTATATATTCTATATATTCATCTTCCATCTGATAAGAATCATCACATATAACTAAATCAACAGGATTAAATTCTTTTGGTATTATGATTTTTAAAGAGTTTATATCTACTTTTATAAGTGAGTTTTCAATAGTATCTAACAACTTTTTTTTGATAATATGGCAAGATAAAATAGTAGGTTTTATCAACACTATCTTATAATCTGGATTTTTCAATAGTTCAAAAAGAACTTTTAAAATCATAGTATTGGTTTTTCCACTACCACCCTTACCTATAAGCTTTACATGAGTTGTAATATTGTCATTTATAAATCTAAGTTGTTCTTTTGTTATTAGATGAAATTTTCCATCTTCACTAAGTATATGATACTGTACTAATAAATTTCTCATAATATTAGCAATATCAGGTAAATCTTCTTTAGGACTCTCTATTATATGTAATTTTGTAAGTATTTCATACTCTAAAGAATCACTAAATAATATTTTTTTTTCAGGTAATAAATCCTTAAATGAATCATCTAAATGCTTATACTCATAAGTATTTAAATTTTCCATCAAAAGATAATTTATAATTGGAATAGTTGAATTATTTGTAACTTCTTTTAGTTTTTCCCTTAAAAAAGTATGTGTTTTTTCAAATGCTAAAACATTATTTTTAGATGCTTGATTTGTAGCTTTTTCAATAGTAGAATTTTTCAGCTCATCATATGACCAATTTTTATACTCAAATAAATATAATCCATGTTTTTTATCTATAATTAAAAGTGGTATAAAAAAGCTTTTATCTTTATGATAGATAGTTATATTTTCATATAATAACAAACTATTTTTTTCTGCAATATCTTTTAATCTTCTAATTAAAAGAGAATCTGGTAATGTTAAAGTTGATTTATTATTTTTTTTTAAAAAAGATTTTATGGAGGAGAGAATCATCATATACTATATAATTTTTTATCGCTATAAAGCGATAAAAAACTAATAACTATTTTCCAGCAGCAACACGGTCTTTTAGACCTTTACCAGCTTTAAACTTTGGAACCATTTTATCTTCAGTTGTATAAGTTTTATCAGTACCTGGAACTTTACCACTTTTACCTTTTTGTAAAACTGCAGTAAAACTACCAAAACCAACTAAAGAGATATCATCTTTATTTACTAATGCAGTTGTAACTGCCTCCGTAAATGCTTTTATAGCTGCTTCAGCTTCTACTTTAGTTTTATACTCACCAGATGTCTGTACTAATTCAACAAATTCTGCTTTATTCATAAGTTTACCCTTCGATTAATAATTTTAGAATTATTTATCCAAATAATTCAGCTAAATGTACTTTATAATTTATTTGCTTAAAAATATCTTCTTTTTAGTTATTTTCTTTAAAAATACACATATTTTAGGCTATTTTAGCCCAATAAATCACTATAATCATATTTTGAAAAGTCTAAAAACAATTTTCCATTTTGTTTTATAATTCTAACATCATTATCATATGCTTTTAAAAATCTTTCTTTTATGGCTTTTTTTTGCTTAGTGGTTATACTTAATGTTTTAAGATATTTTTTTAATTCCACTAACTTTTCATCATCATAAGTTATCTCACAAACTGGAATATCATGCACAACTGTTTTAGAGTTTTCTAACAACAGTTTGGTATTTATAACTTCTCTATAGATAGCTTCTATTTTATTTCGTTCATCAATTAGCATCTGTTCTTTATCACTAACAAGCTTTTCTATTCTTAACTCTAATTGTTCAATTTTCTCTTTTAAAAGCTTATTTTCTTTTTGATATAACTCTATAACCATAGCTACAGTTACTTTTTTTGATTTTGTTATTTCATTCACTCTTCTTCCTTAATTGGTAAATTCATTATTCCAGAGTCTCTTAACCATATCAAACACCCTCTTTTCACTTTTGAGTGTTTATCTTTAAATTCATGCATATTAGAATGTTTAAAACCATGTTTTATAAACAAAGTATTAAAATCTTCATTAATAGTTAAAAATTCTTTTAGATATTGATAAGCATTTTCAGATATCATAACTGTCGATATAGAAAAGTTCTTAATTTCTAAATATCTTGCACAATCATTTAAACCATCACCTATATAATTTATATTTCCTAAAATATCTTTAAATTGATATATTTCACCAGTATGAACAGCTACTCTTACACCTTGAAAATAAGTATATTTTCTCGATACAAAACTTGAAAGATATGAAAAGTTAAGACCTAAAACACTTCCATAACCTTTCATTTTATGATTTAAAATACAAAAAAATCCATCACCAGTTGCTATATATCCCTCTATAAAATCATCCAATCTCATATTTGAATTATCTAGCATCTTATTTATCATATTGATATAAGTTTTAGTTAAATATTTTATAATTTCTAACTGTTGAATAGGCTCTAATTTTGAAAAACCTATAATATCTACCAACACAATATCTGTTTCTAAGCAATTTTTTTTCTGCATATTTTCTCTAAGTTAATATTTTTATTATTCTATCATAAAGTTCTTTTAAATAATGTTTATAATAAAATTGCGAGATTAAGATTATGATTAGGATTTGATAATGAGTAAAGGTATTTTAGATATCGTAAAACCAGGTGTTCTTTTTGGAGAAGATGTTCAAAAAGTTTATCAATATGCAAAAGAAAATAAATTTGCAATCCCTGCTGTAAATGTAGTAGGAACGGACTCAGTAAATGCTGTTATAGAAGCTGCTGCAAAAGTAAAATCTCCTGTAATTATACAGTTTAGCAATGGTGGAGCTTCATACTATGCTGGTAAAGGCTTAAGTAATGCAGATGAAAGAGCTGCTATCGTTGGTGCTATAAGTGGTGCATTACATGTTCAAATGATGGCTGTTGCCTATGAAGTTCCTGTTATTCTTCACACTGACCATGCTGCTAAAAAACTTCTTCCTTGGATAGATGCACTTTTAGAAGCTGGAGAAGGTCATTATAAAGCACATGGTAGAGCATTATTTTCATCACATATGTTAGACCTTTCTGAAGAACCTTTAGAAGAAAATATAGCAACTTGTAAATCTTACCTAGAAAGAATGGCAAAAATTGGTATGAGCATAGAGATAGAGTTAGGTTGTACTGGTGGTGAAGAAGATGGTGTAGATAATACAAATCTTGACAATTCACTTCTATATACTCAACCAGAAGATGTTGCACTTGCTTACAAAGAGTTAAGTGAAGTATCTCCACATTTTACTATTGCTGCATCATTTGGTAATGTTCACGGTGTTTATAAACCAGGTAATGTTCAATTAACACCAAAAATCTTAGATAATTCTCAAAAATATATTCAAGAAAAATTTAATACTGATGAAAAACCAGTAAACTTTGTATTTCACGGTGGTTCAGGTTCATCACTAGAAGAGATAAGAGAAGCGATAGACTACGGTGTTATCAAAATGAACATAGATACAGATACTCAATGGGCAACTTGGGAAGGCGTAAAAAACTATGCTGAAAAATATCACGATTACCTACAAGGACAAATCGGAAATCCAGAAGGTGAAGACAAACCAAATAAAAAATACTACGATCCAAGAAAATGGTTAAGAGCAGGACAAGAAACTCTAATTAAAAGAGTTGAGTTAGCTTTTAGCGACCTAAATGCACTAAATAAAAACTAAGGGTTTATGCCTTAGTTTTTTTCATATATATCTTTAATAGAATTAATACCCTTATTTTCTGTATAATATCTCTTTAGAAGTTGATTAAGTCTATTGTGATTAAATCTCCAAAAATGTTCATTATCAAAATCCTCATCTTCTGTCATTTTTATATACAATGTTTTAGCATCTATATCTGCACTATTTTTCTTTATAACTTTTATCATTAAAGATACAAGTTCATCTTGTGAATCTTTTGTAGTATCATCATCTTTTAGTTGCTTATTTGGTAAAAAAGCATATATTTTCCATACACTTAAAATCAAAAAGATTACAAAAAATATCAACATCCATGTAGATAAACTTATGTCCATTTATTAGCCTTTTTTTAGTTGTTTATCTCATTTTTAATGATTTTTGCTATCTCACTACACTCTTTTAATTTTTGAGAATAATTTAGATTTTCTTTTAAAAGTATATCGATAAAAGCACTCCCAACGATTACACCATCTGCACCTTTAACTTTTTCTTTTGCTGTTTTTGTATTTACTCCAAAACCTACATAAACTGGTGTTTGTGTGTACTTTTTAATTGAGTTTAAAAATGGTTGTAAATCTTCTGCTTTACCTGAACCTGTGATGCCAGTGTATGCCACCATATAAATAAATTTCTTTGATTTTTCTACAACTTCTTTAATTCGCTCTTCACTATCTGTTGGAGCAACAAAACTTATATTTGAGCAATTATTTGCATCAAAAAGTTTATCATAAGCCCTTGCTTCTTCATGTGGTAAATCTGGAATTATCAGTCCATTTACACCTATCTTACTAGCCAATGGGATTAATTTTTGCATATCTTGTTGATAAAAACTATTAAAATAGCCCATCCATAGAGTATCTACTTTTGGAGCAATATCTTTTGAAACATCTAAAAGATGCTCAAATTTAAAACCTAATTCTAATGCTTTGTGATTTGCTTTTTCTATAAGTGGACCATCTGCTACTGGGTCTGAGAAAGGAACTCCTAATTCAAGAGTATCTACTCCAGCCTCACTAAGTGCCAATGCCAAATCTACTGTAAACGATTTTTCTGGGTATCCAGTTGTTATGTATGCTACTAAATTTTTCATCTATCAATCCAAGTCTGGTATTTTAAGTAAGTAAAACTTTATTTTTGAGAGTTCATCATCATTTTTAAAATCATCATTCCATTTTTCAAACATATCACTAATAATCAATAACCAACTAATAATCTCTTCAGTTATAGGTTTATTTGATTGTCGTAATTCATCAAGTGTATCTTCAACAAGAGTAGCAAGTTTTGTAATTGCTTCAAGTTTTAAAAAAGCTGCTGCTGATTTTATACTATGAAAAACACGGAAAAGTTCACCAACACTATTTTGTCGCATTTCTGGTTTTGATAGGTCTATTATCATAACTTCCATACTATCTACCATCATAGAATAGTGATCTAAAAACTCATCTACAATCTCAAAATCAAAATTAGCTTCAAGATGACTTTTTATTCCCATAAAGTTTTCTCCTAAATTGTTCAAATTATAGCAATTTTTAGTTAAAATACCTTTATGAAGAAAAAAATGACTATAAATTCAATACAAAAAACCAAAGGTAACAAACCTTTAGTGATGATAACAGCATATGATGCACTTTTTGCAAAACTTTTTGAAGATAGTGTAGATATGATTTTAGTTGGTGATAGCTTAAATATGAGCTTTGCAGGTCGTAAAGATACACTAAGTGCAACTATAAAACAGATGATTTACCATACGAATGCAGTTTGTAATGGTGCTAAAAATAGTTTTGTAGTTTGTGATATGCCTTTTGGAACATATACAACAAAAGAAGATGCACTTAAAAATGCCATACAAGTTTTTCAACAAACTAATGCTGATTGTGTAAAAATAGAAGGTGGAGCAGATAAAGCATATATAGTTAAATATCTTGTAGATAACGGCATCGCAGTATGTGGACATATTGGACTATTACCTCAGTCTGTACGAAGTGAAGGTGGATACAAAGTAAAAGGTAGAACTTCACAAGAACAACTACAACTTATAGAAGATGCTAGAGCAATAGAAGAAGCTGGTGCTTTTTGTATGGTTATAGAGGGTGTTTTAGCTGAAGTAGCTTCTGAAGTAGCTTCAAGTGTAAATGTTCCTGTTATCGGTATAGGAGCTGGTAAAAATGTAGATGGACAAGTTTTAGTATTTTCAGATATGTTGGGACTTTTTGAAGAATTTACACCAAAATTTGTAAAAAAATACATAGATGGTGCAACTATTGTTAAAGGTGCTGTTCAAAAATACTCAAATGAAGTACAAACAAGAGAATTTCCAAAGGAAATTCATACTTATTAACTTTAATTTTTATGCTTTTTTATAATTTCATAAGCTTGATTAATCTCTTGAGTTTTAGCAGTAGCTTCCTCAATGTAGGCTTCATCTTTGTCTTGTGATTTTATAATATCTGGGTGATATTGACGAACTAGTTTTCTATAAGTCTTTTTAATACTGTTTAAATCATCATTTTCATTAACACCCAAAATCTTATAAGCTTCTTCAAGACTCATAGTTTGTTGCTTATTTTTCATCATATTTTCAAATTTAGATACTAAAGCATTGTATTCATCTGAAGTTATATTTAACTCAGTAGTTATCTCTCTTAAAATTTTATCTTCTTCAGAACCTATACCACTATCAACAAAAGCAAGTTGAATTAAAAACTCTACGAATTGATTTCGTTTTAATTTACTACGACCAAGTAGTTTATGTAAAGATTGTGCTATTTCTTTAGTATTATCATCTTTTGATTTTTCTTCATTAAATATATCTTTTAATATCCCTCTTGTTTTTTCTGGATTTGGAAAGATTTTAGAAATATCATCAAACATAATTCCAACAAGTTGAGCTTCAAGTTCACTTACTCTACCATCTGCTTTGGCAACTTTTGCAACAAGTGCTATAAAAAGACCAAGTTCACTCTTAGCAAATAACTCTTTAGAACTAGACATTTTTTTCAATTTATTTTTAACATAAACCTTATAAAGTTTAAAAGCAACATATAATGCAACTATAAAAGATATAGTCAATAATATATTTACTATAAATATATAATACAATATAGTCAGTATAACTGCTAAATAAAGCCATTTTTTTAGTTTAATCATGTTTTCAATTCACTTTTATTAAGATAGATTGATTTTATCATAACTTATTAAATAGTTATATTTTAAGCTTTTTTAAGCACGGTAAATCAGAACTAAGCTAGGAACATATATTGCTTAAGTTTTATAAAAAATGAGATGAGAGTAAAAATGACACAATTATTAGATAAATTTAGAG
>Ga0256837_1002414_pt1 | contig 11620 bp, 9 predicted proteins | sample 4562384metaG_FD_185976 | JGI IMG/M metagenome (GOLD analysis project Ga0256837, IMG submission 185976) | Hydrothermal vent microbial communities from Guaymas Basin, Mexico - 4561-384 | ecosystem: Environmental > Aquatic > Marine > Hydrothermal vents | place: Mexico: Guaymas Basin | collected... | reverse complement strand
TAATCAGCTTTAGGAATAGAGTCTTTACATATATCGAGATAAATAATCTCTTGAGCTGTCTCTTCAGAGGCAATAGAGTACATATCTAAAACAGAGTCTAAACCAATGTATCTTTTTGGTGTAAGTGATTTTTTTTCAAGGTAGTGATAGAGATGACCAAAACCACACCCTGCATCTACAAGGGAGTAATTTTGCATATCTTTTGGAAGATATTTTGTGAGCTCTTTAAAACGGAGGAGTTGGTTTGCTCTACTTGCCCAGTTAACACCACGGGCAGTAGAGCCAAACTTCTCTATGGCAGAGGTATAGAACTTATCATTATCTATTTTTGGCATTAATGTTTAACGAAAAATTTTATCTATATCTTTGTTGATAGCTCCAGGAACAGTAGCAATTGTCATAAACTGAGACATTTTAAGCATAGGGTACATAACAGCTATGTAGTATTTTGGATCAAGAATTTTTGCTTCTCCATCTTCTATAAGAACAGGGTAGGGTAGTAGTCCAGCATTTTGATAGCCAGTTTTCTTTATAAACTTGCTTGTACGTTTTGAGAGTTTCACCCCTATAAGTGTTGCACCATTTGAGAGCTTCTGCTCAAAAACAATCTTTTTTGATTTTTTAGCACTTGCTAAAAGTTTTGCGGAAGTAGATTTTTTTATTATCATCATATCTTGGTACTTGGGCATTCCTGCCATAAACTGATAGCGATGCAAGTAGTTAAACTTTAACTCCTCTTTTGAGTTTGTTAAGTTAGGAAATACCTCTCTAAGGGAACTTAGTGTTGCATCTGCAATCTTTTTGTCAAAGTTCTTTTGCATAAATGCAGCCATTACATAGATAGGATTTGTAATACTTATAAGCTTATTCTTTTTATCTACAGTGACTCTTAGGGTTACAGCAAAACCTCTATTTTTTTCAGAGGCAAGTTTTATAAGTGCATCATTGGTGAAGACAACAGCAGTTGCGAGACCTTTTTTATCGACTTTAAAGGTGTTAAGTATTGTAAATCCTGCCTTTTCTAAAGTAGTTTTTACGTCATCGACTGGAATAAGTTCAGAATGAAGATAGGCTGGAACTTTTCCATTTTTTACATCACCAACAAGAACAATTTTATCAGGGGCATCTTGAATTTCATGAAATGTAGGTGCAACATGATTACTAAATTTTACTACTTTTTTTTGCGTTGCTTCTCTAACGATCTCTTCATTTGTTTTATAGTCACCTGTTGTATTTGTATAAATAGTTGTGACTTTTGGAACAATCGCCTCTACTTTTGGAACAGTTGGTATTTTTATAGTAACTGTTGTCTCTTGTGCTGAAAGTGAAACAGCTGAAAGAAGGAGGATGAGTGGTAGTGGTTTTTGTAAAAATTTATGCATATATATTCCCTTATTGCCATGAGCATTTGGACAAGTATAAGACTTTTTATTTTGATTCATACTTAAATTTATAACATAAAGAATTATTCGTTATTTTTCTCAAGTAAATTGTGTAATAATTGGACAATTAATACACAATTAGGAAGTTTATAATGAATAAGAAAAGAGTTGTTTTAGGTGGTGGATGTTTTTGGTGTATAGAAGCAGTCTATAGAAATGTTAAGGGTGTGATAAGTGCTGTAAGCGGGTATGCTGGTGGTAATAGAGAAAACCCAAATTATGAAATGATATGCACAGGTGTTAGTGGTTATGCAGAAGTAGTAGATATACAATATGATGCAGATATAATTACTCTAAGTGAAATTTTAGATATATTTTTTATTGTTCACAATCCAACGACACTTAATCAACAAGGTGCGGATAAAGGGACACAGTATCGTTCTGTGATCTATTATACTGATGTAGAAGAAAAAGAGGAAATTTTAGCAATTATTGCAAAAAAACAGGGAGAATTTTCAGAAAAAATAGTAACTGAGATCTCAGCACTTCCTGAAGTTTATCCGGCCGAAGCATACCATCAAGACTATTATAATCAAAATAGTTCACAAGGATATTGTCAAGTTGTGATCGCACCAAAACTACAGAAGTTTATGACTAGCTTTCCAGAGAAGTTAGCCTAAAGGTCTTTGAGGATACAAGGTACATCATTCGAGTTTCTTATCTCTTCAAAGTCAAGAATCTCTGAGTTCATTGTATCTGCAAAATTTGTCATACTTTTTTCAAGTTGCTCATGGGCTTCTTGAACAAGTTTTTTTTGCTCATCTTCAACATCTTTAAATTTCTTCATAATTTGTAAAAAATACTTTTTATTATCTGTAAGCAGTATAATCTCTTCCATTTTTACCCATTTTCTAATCACCTTTCCATCTTTTGAAAAGAGAAAAATAACATGTTCATTCTTGTTTGAGGCGATATACTTTGGAACGGCAAAGCCAATAAATGTGTTTGGTAGTTTATCTATCTGTTTTTTAATTACATAATACATGAGGGGATTATATACTAAAATTACTAATTCTATGGTAGACTCCTTTTGTAATTTTACTATTTACAAGGAGTTCTTATGAGTCATAGATACGAATTAGCCATAGTTGGTGCAGGGCCAGCAGGGATTGCTACTGCTGTTGAGAGTTATTTGCAAGGTGTCAGAGATATTGTTCTTTTGGAAAAAGATACAAACCATAATGCAACTATTCGTAAGTATTATAAAGATAACAAGCGTGTTGATGTAGATTGGAAAGGTCAGAAAGTTGAGCTTGATGGCCGTATCTATTTTGTAGATGGAACAAAAGAGAGTACTTTAGACTTTTTTGATGAGATCCTTGAAAACCATTCTGTGGAACTACAAACACATGTAGAGGTACAGTCTATAGAAAAAAAAGAGGGTTATTTTGAAGTTTTTATGGCTGGAAAAAGTATAGAAGCAGAAAATGTAGTAGTTACGATTGGGCGAATGGGAAAACCAAATAAACCGAGCTATAAAATACCCCCAACTCTTAGAAAAAAGATCGGCTATACATTAGATGGTTGTAGCGAGGGTGAAAAGATTCTTGTTGTTGGTGGTGGAGATAGTGCAGTTGAGTATGCAGTCGACTTAAGTGAGAAGAATGATGTGAGTATCTGTTATAGACGCGAGACTTTTAGACGGGCAAATCCAACAAATCAGACTAATATTACAAATGTTATTGCTGATAAAAAAGTTAAACCTATACTGGGTATAAATATTACTGCCCTTGAAGATGATGAGGGAAGAGTAAAAGTACTCTTTAGTGAAGTAGAACCTGTGACTTATGATAGAGTGATTTATGCCATTGGTGGTACAACACCTAGTGCTTTTCTCTCAAGTAGTGGTATAGAAGAAGCAGATGGAAAACCCGTTCATGATGAAAACTATGAGACGAATATAGAGGGGCTTTTTGTTGCGGGAGACATTACTCAAGAGTCTGGAGGGAGTATAGCACTTGGGCTTAACCATGGCTATGCTATCGCATGTTACATTCAAGGTGAATGTAAAGTTTCTAAATAGAGAAGCTTAGTGGAGTAGTTTTATCTGCTCCTCATACTCTCCTAAGAGCTTTTTAATCCCCATAATATCAAAAATATCAATAGCATCCATAAGTGTCTCAGCATACTCTTGGAGATGTCTTATCTCATACTCTGTGGCTAAGGTAGAAAGTGTTTGTGCAAAGAGTTTAGTCTCTTGCATATTGTTAGACTTTGCTACTTTTTTATACTGAGCAAGAAGCTCTGTATTTAGTTTTTCTAGAATCTTTTCTTTATAGTTTTTAGTTTTTTGAGAGAGAGTTATCTCTTTTGTAATCTCTTCTTGAGTACTTTTCTCTTCATACTCTAAAAATTTTGCAAGTTCATGAAACAGATTCGCTTTGAGTATAGGTTTTCTTAAGTAACCATCAAAATTTTTATCTTTTATATTCTCAAACTCATCCTGCATAACAGAAGCAGTAAGTGCAATAATAGGTAGCTTTGGTTTTACATCTTTTATAATATCTGATGCTTCATACCCATCCATAATAGGCATTCGTATATCCATAAGTATAAGGTCTATATCGTTTGCTAGTGCTACTTCTGTTGCCTCTTTTCCATTTTTTGCAGTAAGAAAGTTGATTTTTGTATCTTTAAAGTTTTGCTCTACAAGTTCACGGTTATTTTCTATGTCATCTACTATGAGAATAGTGGCAGGTTTAAAAATATACTCAGGATCTTTGACATCACTCTCTTTTTCTATGACAATAGAGGAGATATTTATATTTGGTAGGGTGAGTGTAAAAGTTGCACCCTCTCCATAAACAGAAGTAACATTGAGCTCTCCATCCATCATATTTGCTAATTTTTTAGAGATACTTAGTCCAAGGCCTGTCCCTCCAAACTCTTTGTTATCTTGTCCATCTTGTTGTTCAAAACTTTTAAATATCTTTTGAAGTTGATTCTCTTTTATTCCTATCCCACTATCTTCTACTGATATTAGTAGATCAACACTACTTTGAATATCATCAATTTTTGTTGGTTTTGCAGAGAGTTTTATATAACCACTATGAGTAAACTTAACAGCATTTCCAATGAGGTTAAGAAGTATCTGTCTTACTCGCACTTCATCAATAATAATACTATGAGGAATAGTGGCATCTATATCTATAAGAAGGGATATGTTTTTTTCTTGTATTTTTAAGGAAAATATATTAGCAGTATCTTCTATAAGGTGGTAAGGATTTGTTGGAGCAAGTGATATCTCTAGTTTTCCTGCTTCGATCTTTGATATATCAAGTATATCATTTATAAGTTCAAGTAGTGTATGTCCGGCTGATTGAATGGTTTTTGTAAACTGTTTGAGTCTTTTATCTTCAATCTGTTCATGGAGTAGTTCACTAAATCCTATGATAGCATTCATAGGTGTTCTAATCTCATGGGACATATTTGCTAGAAATTCACTCTTGGACTTATTTGCTAGTTCTGCAGCAGTTTTTGCTTTTTCAAGTTCCGTAATATCTGTAAAAACAGCAGATTTTATATTTTTCCCAGGTAATTTTGCTGCTGTAACAGAGAAGATAAAGTCAGTAGAACCCCTACGAATCATGGCCTTATTTACCTCTTGGCTATAAGAACGTGAAACAAGGTAATCAAGCCAACTCTCATTATACATCATAGGATGAAGATAGCCCTCTGGAGTGTCTTCACTAAATGTTCCACAGATACACTCATTCCCATACTCCTGAACAAATTCTGGGATGGAAGCAACAGCAAAAAAATCTAAGAAGGTTTCATTAACACTGATAAGTTTTTTACCATCAGAGGTGATGATAATTTGCTCTTGTGAATTGATAAGTGTTTGAATAAACTCTTTTTGACGGCGTATCTCTATCTCAGTCTCTTTTTGTGTAGTTATATCACTAATAGTTCCTGCAATAGCATAGGCTTTACCAGAAGAGTCCTTTAAAAGATGTTTTTGTGCTGTGATATAGATGGTTTTACCAATAGGACTCTGTACTCTATCTTCAAAGTATATGCTCTGCTCATTTTCTATAAGAAGGGTATCTTGAAAATTAGCTTTGATACTTATCTCTTCATCGAAAAGGTCTAGATCATCTTGACCAATGATCTCTTTTCGAGGAAGATGAGAGTATTTACAAAAAGCATCATTGACCCAAGTGTACTTTAAATCTAAATCCTTATAGTATATGGCATCCGTGAGTGCATTTGTTGTATTTTCAAGATTTTGTTTTGAGAGTGCTAGTTCTTTAGTTCGCTGCTTTACAAGTTGCTCTTGATGGTTCAGTGCATCTTGAAGTGCAGAAGTCTTTTCATTTACAAGGAGGTTGAGTTTTCTATTGTTGTAGAGAAGAAAAAGTATAACAGCAAAAATTCCAAGGAGTATTTCAAGCAATAAAACGATATCAAACTCTTTTTTAATCTGAACCTCTGTCCATTTTGTAAAGATGTTGTTGAGTTCTTCTTCACTAATTGTTGCAAGTGTTTTGTCAATTATAGAGAGTGCTACTTTTGGCATACGTTTTGAGAGGGCAATCTTCAAATGAAACTTATACTCTAGGATTGAGGCAACTTTTAATTTTTGATTGTTCTCTTCTTTATTTATAAAGTATTTTGCTGTGGCAATATTTACGAGAAAAATTTCTGCTTTATTTTGTAAAACAGCATCTATTCCCTCTTGTGTTCCTTTTACGTATAGATAGTGAAGGTCAGGATATTTTTTCTGTATATAGAGTGCTAGTGCATTTTTAGCTATGATCGCTATTGTAATGTTCTTTTGGTTTTGTAGATCCTTATACTCTTTTGTATTACTCTCTTTTGTTAAAATCGCTGTATTATAGGTATAAATATCTTTAAAACTAAAATTGAGATAGCTTGCTCGCTCTTCATTTTTAGCAACACCACTAAACATATCAGCTTTAGCATGTTTAACAAGTGTTACCGCTTCAGCCCAAGTTTCAGCTTTAACAGGAATAAGATAAATGCCACTTCGCTCTTCTATAAGCTTTAAAATATCTGCTAGGATTCCAGTGTGTTGCCCTACATCATTGGTCCACTCAAAAGGGGCCCAATCAGGATCATAGGTGTAACGGACTTGCTGATGTTTACTGAGCCACTCTTGCTCTTTTTGTGTAAATTTTATCTTCTGCGTTTGGGCATAAAGAGAGGGGAGTAGAAGTAAGAAAAGAGTGAGAAAGGCGAAGAGTCTCATGGGACATCTATAAGTGCTATAAACTCTTCAACATGATCCATAAAGATAGCAACAAGTGTTGGGTCAAAATGTATTCCTGAATTTTTTTGGATGTAAGCTGTAGCATCTTCTGCACTCCAAGAGTCTTTGTAGACTCGTTTATGTGTCAGTGCATCAAAGACATCGGCAAGTGCGACAATACGACCATAGATATGAATATCTTCACCTTTGAGACCTTTAGGATACCCACTACCATCCCATTTTTCATGATGTTGCATTGCTATGATATCTGCCGCTTTTATGATTTTTCTATCACTATTTTTTAAAAAGTGGTGTGCTAGGGTAGTATGTGTTTTCATCACTTCAAACTCTTGGGCAGTGAGTCCTGATGGTTTATGTAAAATGTTTTGATCGACTGCGACTTTCCCTATATCATGCATCGGGGCGGAACAGTGAACAGTTGTTACATCATCTTCACTGAGTGCTGGATGATAGTGTGTGAGTAGTCTTGAGATATCAGCTACTCTTTTTATATGTTTACCTGTCTCATCTGAAACAGTTTCTGTCAGTTCTGCAAGTATGTAGATAATCTCTTTTTGGGTTTTTTCCAGTTCGCTAAGGAGTCGTTTTCTTTCACTTTTAGCCTTAACTTGTAGTGTTAGATTGTTTTGCGCTAAGATCTGCTTTGCACGGTAGAGCTCAAGGTGGTTACGTACTCTTGCTATAAGCTCATCAGGGTTAAAAGGTTTTGTAAGATAGTCTACAGCACCTCTCTCAAAGGCTTCCGAGATAGACTCTATATTTGTTTTTGCAGTGAGGAAAATGATGGGAATATCTTCTGTTTTTTTATCTTCTTTAAGTCTACTACAGACTTCAAAGCCATCGATACCAGGCATCATAATATCTAAAAGTATGAGATCAAAATCATTCTCATAAATAAGCTCAAGTGCCTCTTCTCCATGAAGTGCGAATGTTAAGTTATAGTTCTCTTCTTTAAGAACATTCATAGCAACTTGAATATTTTCAACCACATCATCAACAATTAAAACATTAAAAACAGTATTCATAGTTTAAACCTAAATAAAAAGTCTACTATTGTATCAAATACAATAATAATTTAAGCTTATAGCTTATAAATTAATAAAGTGTAAGATTTTCATCATGATCATCTTTGAGTATTGCAGGGTCAGTTTCACTCATATCTCCATCGAGGGTATGTAAAATAAGCTCTATTTTGGAGTGTAAATACTTCGTAGTTGTAAGTGTTTTTCTATCTTCAAAGGCAGCTTTCTTTGCGCCGATGATGATATTGTTTAGGAGTGAATTGTTTGTAGATTTCGCTGTTGTGTAAGAGCCCTGTAACTCTTCATTTATATAAATATTTATTGTTACTGCTACTGCTTCATTGAGTAGGGGTTGTTCGTGAAGAAGGGTAGGCTTATCTATTTTATGTTCCGCTTGAAAGACCTCTTCAATGGAGTCTCGAGTAATTTGGAGTAATATGGAACGAGACATTAGCGCACTTCCTTTTGCTGTTTAGCTCTGTAAATATTTAAGACTTTGATAACAATCATAACACTTATAACCTGAAAAAGTGCTGCTAAAATAAATGCATAGTAGTGGAGAGTGTCTATGGAGTTTGCATTGTAAGCAAGTGTTGCCATAGCTATAAGTAGTGTTAGCGGCATAGCATGGGAGAGTCCCATAAGTATAGCATCTGTAATACCGAGCTCTTTTATAAAAACAAGAGAAGCAATAAGTCTCATAAAAACCATCACTATAGTGATGATGAGTGCTTTAGCAATAAGACCATCCATAAAAAGAGCATCAAGATGAAAAGAACTACCAATGTGAATAAAAAAGATAGGGATTAAAAATCCAAAACCATAGGAGGCAAGCTTTTCTGGAAGCTCATGTTTATGTTCAAAAAAAGTAGGTATAAAAATACCTGCTAAAAAGGCTCCAAATGCAAGCTCAAGGTGTAGGTATAGCATTGCTCCAACGAGAAGAAAAAAGATTCCCATGCTTAATCGTATATCTTGCTCTTTGTTATCTTCGTGAGGCATAAGGGCAAGTGAAACCTTTGGAAACCACCAAAATATAAGTTGCATAGCTCGAAAAAGTAAAAACATAAAGAGTAAAAAAGCGATAAGAGACATGATCGTTTGAAAGAGTCCCAAGCCTACTCCGGATTGAAGTGCTGCTGAGGTAATAGTGAGAATCACAATACTGACAACTTCACCTATACCACCAACAGTCATGGACATAGTAAGCCATGCTGTTTTCCCATACTCTTTTGAGAGTGCTGCAACTAGTCCAACAGAGATAAGAGGGAGGAGAACCATGAAAATTTTTCCAAGTGCAAATTGGATAGAGAAGAGAATACTAAAGCCATATAAAAAGAGTAGATAGATAAAAACTTTTTTTATAATTGCCGTAGAAGTATTAAGTACATTTTTAAGATTAATTTCGGTTCCTGCAATAAACATAAGATACAAAAAACCAAATTCAGCAACAATATCAAAAAGATGCTCTTCATGTAGAAAACCAAGATATCCAAGGATAGAACCAAGCATCATCTCTATAGGTGTTGTAGGTAGTTTTAAAAATTTTGCTATAAATGGAGAGAACATAATTATAAGAGAGATAGTGATTATTAGGGTGATATTTTCACTCATGCTTATTCATCAGCTTTCTCTTTTTTTTCAAAGTAGAGCTCTTTAGTATTTTTAGCTACAATCATTGGAGCACTGTTTTTGGAGAGTAGTTTTGTTATGGGGTACTCATGCGATTTTGGTTTTTCACCTAAGATAATAATTTTTGGTACAGAGAGTATGTATTTTTGATAATTTTTTAAAAAAGTTTCTATATGTATCTGAAGAAGAGGATTTTCAATAATTAAAATTCTAACACTATTTTTGATAGCCCACTTTAGTGCTTTTGTTGGATCTATAAATGATTTTGTGTAGATATGTTTATCTAAACTTTTTATACTTGATTCAAACTCCATGGCATCTTGAGAATCATTAACTAAAACAAGTGCATACTCTTTGTGGATAGAGCAGAGGTACTCATATAGGTCTGAGAGTTTTTTTACTTCATCTGACATCCGTTCACTTTCAAATGCTTTAAGGTAGTATTTCAGATAGGTTCTTGTATTAAATTCGCCCACTATAGATGCTTTTTGAAAGTGTGCTTTGACTGCTTTCGAAAATTTTGCCTTATTCCATAGTTTATCATCGAGTATAAATGCTTGTGCACTCAGTATATCGACTAAATCTACCTTATACTTTTCAGCTGATCGTGCAAAAATTTCATAAAAATCATCTCTATACTCTTTTTCAAACTCTTTTAAAATTCGCATATCATGTTTATATCGCTCATCAAGTTCTGCCATCATATGAACAGTGTCAACATAAGCACCATTGAGAGATTTTAGTTCATTTTTTAAGAGTTCGAACTCCTCACTATCTATAGATTTCGCAAGGTCCTCTTTTTTTACTTTGAGGGCAGAACCTACATATTGTTCATTGCCCTTCAGTGATTTTAGACGTGCTACAGTCTGCTCTGCTCCATTTTTTATTTTGATATACTCTGCTTGACAAGAGAGAAAAACTTCTTCATAAGCTAGGTGTGGATACTTTGTCTTAAGTCGAAAATCATCATAAACTCTTGCCATCGCTTTTAAGTCTATGGAGAGTGCACGAATTTGAGGATTGATAAGATGTACATCTATTTCGCTAAGATTATTATAAATAGTCCATAAAAAACGTCGTATAAGAAGATAGTCGAGTCTTCCTTCTACTTTTTTATAGAGTTTTCTTTTATTAATGTTCTCTTCAATAATAGTAAAATAATTCTCTACAGCCTTATAAACATTGAGTGTAATAGTTACACTCTCTTCTCTCTCAGGAAGTTCTTCCGCTTCTTTTATTTCGTCTATTTCAGGTTCTTCTTCAAAGAAGACTTTATTCTCTTCTAGTGCATCCTCAGGTGAAGCGATATCTACTGCTTTTTCTTCATTTTCTTCAGTTTTATCTTCTTGCTCTTCAGTTTCATCCTGAGTGTCGGAAGTATGTTCTGCTTCTTTCTCATCTATAATCTTTTCTGGTGCTACATAGTTTTCGATTGCAGCGATAGAAGTTGGAGTATTATTATGTAGGTCAAAAGCGATCTCTAAACCCAAAGAGGGCATGACCTCAAAGTCATCCCATTCACCAACTTCAAAGGGAAGTTTTTTCTTATCGTTTGTAATAATAATGCCCTTACCATCAGAGGCATTAAAGAAGAGAATTTTTCCGGTCATGATTTAAGCACTTCTATTTAATTAACCTATTTTACACTTTTTGCAATGTCAAGGTGGAGTAATTGTAGCATATCTAAGTCTTTATTCATAGCTCTTCCATTAGTTGTAAGATAATTTCCTATCACTATAGAGTTTGCACCTGCTTCAAATATTTCGTTTTGTCTCTCTCCAAACATAAGTTCACGGCCACCAGCTACCATTATCCGCTCAGCGTTTACTAGGGTTTTTCGAGTGAGTTTTATAAGAGAGAGTGCTTCATCAACTGTTAGTGAATTTGGCTCTAATTCTAGTGCTTCATTATGATGATAAAAGTTTATAGGTACTGAAGTTGGATGTAAACTCTTAAGTGCTTTTAACATACTTACTCTATCCTCTTGTGTTTCACCCAAACCAAAGATTCCACCTGTTATAAGTACTAATCCTGCTTTATTTACATTTTGGCAAGTTTCATAACGCTCGGACCAAGGATGTGTTGTGCATATCTCTTTATAAAAAGATTCACTTGTCTCCAAGTTATGATTATATGCTTTTATACCTGCTTCTTTAAGTATGAGTAGCTGTTCTACTGTGGCTGTGCCGTTACAAGCTATTAAACGCAACTCTGGAGCTACTGCTATAACTGCTTTTGCTACATCACAAACAAAGGTTAAAGTTTTATCTGTTAGCCCTTTATCTGCTGTT
>Ga0256837_1002412_pt1 | contig 11627 bp, 11 predicted proteins | sample 4562384metaG_FD_185976 | JGI IMG/M metagenome (GOLD analysis project Ga0256837, IMG submission 185976) | Hydrothermal vent microbial communities from Guaymas Basin, Mexico - 4561-384 | ecosystem: Environmental > Aquatic > Marine > Hydrothermal vents | place: Mexico: Guaymas Basin | collected... | reverse complement strand
AAGGAATAAAATATGGCAACAGTAACTTTTAAAAATGATACAGTATGTAACTTAGCAGGGAATGAGATTAATGTAGGAGATAAAGCTCCAGAAGTTACAGTAGTAAATTGTGATCCAATGTTACAAAATGAAACAATAGGTGCAGAAGGTAAAGTTCAATTAGTTGTAGCAGTACCATCTTTAGATACAGGTGTTTGTGATGCAGAAACAAGAAGATTTAATGTAGAAGCAGCATTATTAGAGGGTGTAGAGGTTATAACAGTTTCTATGGATTTACCATTTGCAGCAGCTAGATGGTGTGGAGCAGCAGGTATTGAGAACTTAAAAGTTTGTAGTGATTTTAGAAATAAAGATTTTGCAAATGCATATGGTGTACTTTTAGCAGATGGACCACTTGCAGGAATTACAGCAAGAGTTATATTTGTAATTGGAAAAGATGGTAAAATAACTTATAAACAAGTTGTACCAGAAATAACAACAGAACCTAATTATGAAGAAGCAATAGAAGCTGCAAAAGCTGCTTTAGTATAGATATTATTAAAATAACTGTATAAACCTATAAAATAGAATTTATACAGTTTATTTTGTAATTCTTATTATAATTAATCAAACCACCGAAGAGTTTCTCTTAACTCTACAACTTTACCCACAACAATAAGAGCAGGAGTAGGAAAATCTTTCACTTTAGCTTGAATATCTTCTAATGTTCCCACTACTACTTTTTGATTTATAGTTGTTCCTTGAGATATCACTGCTACTGGATACTCTTTGCTTTTACCTGCTTTTATAAGATTTCTTGCTATTTTACCAATATTATGTAGTCCCATAAGAAATACAAGAGTTTCATCTGTATTAAAAGAGTTCCAATCTATAAAAGAAACCTCTTTACCTTTAGCTTCGTGTCCTGTAATAACTCTAAAAGAGCTTACAACACCTCTTTGTGTTACAGGTATTCCTGCATATGCAGGTACACTTATAGCTGAAGTAACACCTGGTATAATACTAAAGCCCACATCTCTTTCATTTAGATATAAAGCTTCCTCTCCGCCTCTTCCAAAAACAAAAGGATCTCCACCTTTTAATCTTACTATATTATCATATTTTTGTGAAGCTTGATAAAGTATCTCATTTATCTCATCTTGAGGTACAGGATGTTTGCCATCTGTTTTACCTACATCTATAAATTCACAACTTGTTTTTGCTTCATCTAAAATCTTAGGATTTGCAAGTCTATCGTATATAATAACATCTGCCTCTTTTACAACTCTTAAAGCTTTTAGCGTCATAAGCTCAATATCACCAGGACCTGCTCCTACTAAATGTACTATTTTTTTACCCATTATTTATAACCCTTTTGTTTCATATAAAAATATCCCTGATGGTTTTTTTACATTATAAATATCTCTTCTTCTGTACCATTGTTTTGTTTCAATTACAACTACCATATTTTTATCATTTACACTTACATATAAATTTGGTTTCTCTTTTGACCATCTTACATGAAGCACTTTACCTTTAAATTCAAATCTTTTTATTATTTTTAATGTTTTTGTGTTAATTATTTGAATTACTGGAAATTTTTTACCACTAAATGTAACTGCTAAATATTTTTTATCAGGGCTTAAAGATGTAAAAACAGGAGTTCCCTCAACTGTAATATTTTTGATATTTTTAAAATTCATATCATAAACTAAAACTTTATTATCACCTACAGCTGGTATAAAAATTTTATCTCCACCTATAGACCAAAATCCAAAATGTGGTACTTTTAATACCATTTGTCTTTTATCATTTAACATAATTTTAATTTTTTTATAACTCATAGTATCTAGATCTAATGTTCCAAAAAATTTACTTACAAAAAATCCTACTATATATTTATTATCTTGAATCATTGCATCAAAAGGCATTGTTCCTATATGATCAAATTCTTTATAAACTACAAAATTTGGATTTTTACCTTTACCATTAGTAGTATCTTTTAAAACAGTTAGTTTATCATTATCCATTTGTGCAAAAATAATATAATTTTTATATATTTTTATACCCACATTTTTTGAACCTGTTTTTATTTTTTTTATAGGTTTTAGATCTCGTGTTAAGATATCAACACTTTTATCATCATAATTTGCAACTGCAATATAATTTTTACCTATTACAAAACCTATGGCACTTTTACTTGTTTTGTATTGTGCTTCTATTTTTTCATTTATAGGATCAAATTTTATTACATATCCATCACGGCTTATTACATATCCATCTTTATCTTTAAATTTTACAACACCATGGTTCATGTTGTGCATACCCTCAATGCTATTTCGATATAATCCCTCTTCTATAACAGCCAATGATGAGCTTTCTCTCTCAACTACAAAATACTTCTCATGGGCCAAAAGACTGCTTGAATTTATTGCTATAAATAACATTATTGAAAAAAATATTTTCAAAATTACTCCTTATTATTTTTTAAGTTAAATATACTATCATATTTAAACTGATTGTGCTATTAAAACATCCTCTAACATCTTTGTGATATCACCATCTAATATAGCATCTACATTACTGTATCCTACACCACTTCTACTATCTTTTACTTGTTTGTATGGTTGCATAACATAACTTCTTATTTGGTGTCCCCATCCTATTTCAGCTTTTTCTATCCCTTTTTTTGTTGCTGCTTGTTTTTCAAGTTCTAGTTCATAAAGTCTTGATTTTAACATCTTCATAGCACTTGCTTTATTTTTATGTTGACTTCTATCATTTTGACATTGTACTACAATTCCAGAAGCTATATGTGTTATTCTTATAGCTGATTCTGTTTTATTTATGTGTTGTCCCCCTGCACCACTTGCTCTATATGTATCTATTCGTATATCCTTATCTTCTACAACAATATCAATATTATCATCAATTTCAGGAGATACCATAACAGAACAAAAAGATGTATGTCTTTTTGCATTGCTATCAAAAGGTGAGATTCTTACAAGTCTATGAATGCCATTTTCAACTTTTAAGTAACCATATGCATTTACACCATTTACTATAAAACTTACATCTTTAATACCTGCTTCATCACCTGGCTGATAGTCTAACAGCTCAACTTTAAAATTATTTCGTTCTGACCATCTAAGATACATACGATATATCATATTTGCCCAATCACAAGATTCAGTACCTCCAGCTCCAGGGTGTATTGTAACAATTGCACTATTTCCATCTTCGGGATTACTAAGCATCACCTCGATTTCAGTTTGTTTTATAATATCTTCTAAAGAAGATGCTTCCTCAAAAAGCATAGCTATTGTCTCTTCATCTTTCTCATTGGTTGCCATCTCATAAAGTTCATTTGCATCATTTATAGCAGTATAAGCTTTATTAAATTTATTTAATCTACCTAAGAGTCTATTTTTTTCTTTACCTATTTTTGTTGCATTTTGTGTATCGCTCCAAAAATCACTACTAGCTTCTAATTCTTCTATTTGCTTTAACCGTTTTTTAATATCAATAGGTTTTAAAATAGATTCTATATTTTCTAACTTTTGATTTAACAGTTTTAATAGTTGTGTATATTCATAATTATCCATAATCTTATTATAGCAAATTTGGTATTAATAGTTTATTTTACTAAGATATAGTCCATTTGGAGGTGCCAATAATGTAGAGATCTTTTTTTTACAATTTAATTGTAGCACAAGATCATCTATAGTTAAATCTCCATTTGATATTTGCATAATAAAATCTACTAACATTCTAATTTGACTTCGCAAATATGAGTTTGCACAAAATTTTAATATATAGATATCTCTAAACTTATATAATTTTATATTATAAATAATTCGTATTGTAGATTTAGGATCACTACCTGTTTTACTAAAATATTTAAAATCATAAGTTCCCGTAAGAGTTTTTAATACTTGTTTGATCTTTTTTTCATCAATATTTGGGTAATAACTTAAATATCTACTATTAAAAGGTGTTAATCTTTTTGTAGATATCAGATATCTATATTCTCTTTGTTTTGCACTAAATCTTGCATGAAAACTATCATCTACTTTATAAATAGATCTTATATAAATAGAGTTAGGCAACATCCTATTTAGAGTTATTTGTAGTTTTTTAAGATCACTCCAAAACAATGGTATATTACAAGATACAACTTGCCTAAAAGCATGAACACCACTATCTGTTCTACCACTAAAATTTAATATTGTATCTATATTTATTTTTTTTAATACTTTATTTAATATACCATGAACTGTAGTTTTATTTGGTTGAATTTGTGATCCATAAAATGATGATCCATCATATTGTAGTGTTATTTTTATATTTAACATATATATTTAATAGTACTTTTTTACACGCATAGTATAATAAATATAAGAAAAAATAAAAAATATTATAGGTAAAATATATAAAGCATCAAATCCTAATATCTTAGATAATTTTTTTGATAACACAATATATAAAATAGTTACACTAATAGAGTAAAAAACTGATCTATTTGTTTCATACCGTGGATTATAAAATCCGAAACCTATAATAAATAAGATAAATACCAATGGTAAAACTCCACTTAAAACTGAAAATGTAAAATAAACCATCTTTGGATCTTGTTTTTTTTGCTGTTTCCAATATAAAATTAGATCATCAAAAGTATTTATATCCATTGTATATTTTATCTCATTATTTATAACCATCTTAGCAAAATTTACTTGTGAAATCTTTTGATCTATTTTTAAAGCTTTTCCATCTGTTAAATTTAAACTTAAATTACTACCATCATTATTTGTACTTGCTTTTTTTGCTATTACTATTTGATCAATATTTTTTTTTGGTTGATATAATACTATATCTTTATATACTCCATCTTTTTCTTTATTAACATATATAAGCCAAGAGGCAAATTGTTGTCCATATTGACTAGCTTTTATATTAAATTGTGCCTCTTTTTTTTTATTTTCTAAAAATACTTTTCTCATATAATCTGCTTTTGGCATTAAAGCTAAATTGTTTACAAGAAGAAAAATTGTAGTAAAAATAATAGTAGGCATTAAATGTAAAACTATTTTTAAAGGATTTAAACCAAAGCTAGTAATAACAATAAGCTCATATTCACCAGATAATTTTGAAATAGTTAAGACTAATGAAATAAATATAGTAATAGGAAGTGTATAAAATAAAATTGTAGGTATGGTAAAACTATATAACTCTAAAAGTTCATAAAAATTAACTTGAATTATAGAGGTTAAAGTAGCTAATTTAACTAAATAAACAATAGATGTAATAATATATAATGTAAAAAAAATAGGATAAAAAGTTTGAGCATATACTTTTAGTAAATATTTATTAAATAATTTCATAAAATATATCTCCTAAAATATATACTGTAAATAATCCTAAAGATAAAAAAGGTATAAATGGTGTTTGTATATCTTTTTTTATTATTATATTAAATATAGCTGGTATTATAGCAAAAATAGCACTTAAAAATATAGCTATTAATGCTAATTTTGGATCTAATAAAACTCCAAAACTAGCAATTACAGGCATATCGCCCTCACCCAATGCTACTTGATCTTTTAAACTATCATCTTTTAAAATTTTTGATTTTATATTTTGTATATAAAATGTTATAATAAAATTTAATAAACTAAATCCTCCTACAAAAACAAACATATATATAATATTATCACTTTGAAAATATACCCCATAAAAAAATAAATTTACAAGTAAAAATAAAAGTAAATAATCAGGAACTGCTTTAAACTTAAAATCTATAAATGATAATAAAATAAGATTGTAAAATATAGTTAGTATTGTAAAAAATTCTATATTAAAGCCTAATTTATAATATATTAAAACTGTAACTAATATTGTAATAATTTCAACTATAGGGTATATTATAGATATATTTTGTTTACAATGACTGCATTTTCCTTTTAAAATTATATATGAAATAATAGGGATATTTTCATACCATCTTATATTATAATTACAATTTGGACAAATAGATCTTTTAGGACTTATCAATGAGATCTCATGTGGAAGTCTATATATAAGCATATTTAAAAAACTACCTATTATAGCACCAAATATAGCTATAATATATATCAATTATTATACTCCACCAAATCGTCTTTCTCTTTTTTGAAAATCACTTAAAATATCATCTAATTCATTTGAATTAAACTCTGGCCAATAAGTTTGTGTAAAAAACATCTCTGCATACGCTATTTGCCATAATAAAAAATTAGATATTCGTATCTCTCCACTTGTACGAATAAGAAGATCAACATCTGGTATATCTGCTGTATCTAAAGCACTATTTATATTTTTTTCATTTATCTGTATATTTTTATAGTTTAATTTTTGTATTGCTCTTACTATCTCATCACGACTTCCATAGTTTAAAGCCAATATCTGTGTCAATCCTGTACAATGAGCTGTTTTATCTTGAGTATCTTTTATAATTTTTTGTAAAGAGTTAGAAAATTTACCAATATCTCCAATAGCCTTAAACTTAACATTATTTTTTAAATATACAGGTAATTCAGATTTAAAATATCGTTCAAGTAGTTTCATAAGAAATTGAACTTCAAGTTTAGGTCGATTCCAATTTTCTGTAGAAAAAGCATATAAAGTTAAATATTTAATACCAATATTACTACAATGCATAGTAATATCTCGTACAACCTTTGCACCCTTTTCATGTCCTGCTGTTCTGTTTAGCCCTTGTTCTTTTGCCCATCTACCATTTCCATCCATAATAATAGCTATATGTTTAGGAGTATTATTTTTATTCAACAATATTACCTTGTAAGGTATCTAATATTTTTAATGCTACATAAAGCTTATTACCTGATAAATTAATTTCATTATCTTTTGATAATAATTTTATTGTATTTGCAGAAGATCCAAAATTATTATTTTCATCTAATATATTTAAACATACTGCATCTAATTTTTTCTTTTCTAACATATCTAGTGCATTTTGTTTTGCATTTTCTTTATCCATCTCTGCTTTAAAACCAATTGTATAGATATCTGTTTTATCTAATGAATCTAAAATATCTATATTTTTTTTCAAATCCAAAGACCAATTATCACCTATATCTGTTTTTTTTATCTTTCCATCTTGTGGATATTTAATAGTATAATCACTAACAGCAGCTACCCCAAAGAAAAAAGGCTTTTTTTTGATATGCTTAATTTTAGAATCATCCATAAGTGTTGCGTTTGTTAGCTTTCCTTTTTTTGCAACTCGTATACAATCTATTACATACTCATACATCTCTTTTGCATTTTGTACTTTTATAATATGGATATCTTTTATATCAGGTATTATAGAATTTTCTCCACATACCATACAAACATCTGCACCCCTATAATACAGTGCAGTTGCTAGTGCAGTTGCCATCTTTCCACTACTAAAATTGCTTATATATCTTACATCATCTATTTTTTCTATAGTTGAACCACCATTTAATACCACTTTTCTATTATTCCAGTAATCATCTTTTAAAAGTTCTTTTATACTTAGATTAAAAATATCTTCTATATTAGCCATAGCACCTACGCCTATATCTTTACAAGCTAACTCTTTTTCTATAGGTTCTACTAAAGTAAAATTACAAAGCTTAAGCATTTTTAGTGATGCTTGAGTTAGTGGATTTAATATCATATTTGTATTTGCAGCAGGAGATAGTAGTTTTACTTTAGGATATGCCAAAGCTGTTTGTAAAAGTAAGTTATCGGCAATTCCATTACTTAGTTTATTTATAGTATTAGCCGTAACTGGAGCTAATACAAATAAATGAGCCCATTTTCCTATAGATATATGATTATTAATTCCTCCTGCCCATGATTCACTATCTTCATATAAAACTTCATTTTGTGAAATTGTCTCAAAAGTAAGTGGGGTTATAAATTTTTGTGAAGATGGGGTCATTATTACCTTTACATTTGCACCTGCTTTTATATAAAGTCTAATCAACTCCAAAGTTTTATATATAGCAATACTAGCAGTTACCCCAACTAATATATTTTTATTTTTTAAAAGTTGCTCCATCACTTCTCTTTAGAAAAAAATCTATAAAAATAATCTTTTATTATTTTAGCTTTTGCTCTTGTTATTACAAGTTCACCAGATTTTATATCTTTTGTTATAGTACTTCCTGCACCTATCATACAGTTGTCTTCCAATTTTACTGGAGCTACTAGCTGAGTGTCACTTCCTATAAATACATTTTTACCTATAATTGTTTTATATTTATTTTTACCATCATAATTACATGTAATTGTTCCTGCTCCTATATTTGTACCCTCATCTATACAGCTATCACCTAAATATGATAAATGTCCTGCTTTTACCCCAACTAAAGTAGATTTTTTAATTTCTACAAAATTTCCTATATGAGTATCTTTTAAATTACTTTGTGGTCGCACCCGAGCAAGTGGCCCAATAGAACTATCTTTTATAATAGAATCTTCTACTACAGAATTTGTTTTTATATGACTATTTATAATAGTTGTTTTTCCAAGTAAACTAACTCCATTTTCAAGTATAGATTCGCCCTCTATTTTTACACCATACTCTATATAAATAGTATCAGGTAATCTCATAGAGATGCCATTTTGCATAAAAACTTTTTTTATACGATTTTGATGTAATATTTCGGCATTTGCTAGATCAAATTTAGAGTTTACCCCTTTAAAATTCTCTTCATCAACCTCAAGGATATCTACTTTTTTATTTTGTTTTATTGCAAGTTGTACAAGATCTGTTATATAGTACTCTTTTTGAGCATTATCATTTGAAAGTGATGGTAAATTTTCAATTAAAAAATCGGTATTAAAACAGTAGATTCCAGCATTTGCAATATTTACTTTTAACTCATCATTATTACAATCTTTTTGCTCTACTATTTTTAAAACACTATTATCTTTTATAATAACTCTTCCATAACCTGTAGCACTTTGTAATTTTAATACACTCATAACAATATCAGAATCAAACTTTAAAAATTTTACCAATTCATCTGCTTGAATTAGTGGCATATCTCCATTTAATACTAAAGTTTTTTTATGTTTTAAAGCTATATTTCGTACAGCACCACCAGTACCTGGATAGTTTATATGATCTTGAATAATATAATTTATATCATCAAAATATTTTTCCATAGACTCTTGTACTTTTTGTGCTTGATGGTACAGAACCACTGTTATATCATCACTTACTTTTTTAGCTTCATTTATACTATAGTATAGCATCTCAAAGCCAGAAATTTTATGCAAAACTTTAGGTAGTGATGATCTCATCCTTGTACCTTGACCTGCAGCTAGGATAATTATAGATAAATTTTTATTTTTATTTATCATATATCATCACCCTCTTTTACATAACTTCCTAAAACTTTTATACTACTTTTATGTTTATCTAAAATATTTTTTACATTTTGATCATTTTGATCACCATCAAAATCTATAAAAAATGTAGAAATTCCCTCTACTATATGTGATTTAATTTTAGTTAGATTAATTCCTGATCTATCAAAATCATTTAAAAATCTAACTAATGCACCTTTTTCATTTGGAAGTTGTACTAAAATAGAGGTTTTACTATTCACTCCTGTTGTATTTTGAAAATCACTTATTATTAAGAATCTTGTTTTATTATTATCTTTATCCTCTATATTTTCAAATAAAATAGGTAAATTATAAAGTTTTGCTCCAATATGTGAACAAATTGCTGCACTATCTGGCTGATTTGCAGCTAATTTTGCTGCTTTTGCAGTAGATTCTACTGGTATTAACTCCACCTCATTTAACCCTAAATCTTCTAAAAATCTATGACATTGCTCAAAAGCTATATCTTTTGAGTATATTTTTTTTATATCTTTTACATTGTCAAGAGTTGTTGCTAATGTATGGTGAATATTTAGCATAACTTCAGCTATAATTTTTAAATTATATTTATTTAAACAATTTATAGTATCACTTACAATTCCATTACTACTATTTTCTATAGGAACCACTCCATATTTTGCTTGTTTTTTATCTACTTCTCTAAATACACCATGAATAGATCCAATAGAAAGATATGCACTCATAGCTCCAAATCTACCCTCTGCTGCTTGATGAGTAAAGCTACCAACTGGTCCTAAAAATGCTACCCTTTCAGGTAGTTCTATATTTCTACTAACTGCAAATATTTCTAAAAATAAAGCTTCTATAGCCTCTTTTGTAAGACAACTATCTATTTTTTTTGCATTAATAGTTAATCGATCTATAATCTCTTTTTCCCTTTGAGGTCGATAGATAGAACCTCCACTTTTAGCTTTTAGATCTCCTACTTGCTTTACAGTTTCCATTCGTTTATCAAGTAATTCTAAAATTTTATCATCTATGGTATCTAATGTATCTCTTAACTCTTTTAATCCTACTTCATTTTTCATATTTTATTCTCTTTATTATATTTTTTTAGTACTTGCTTCTTCTACAATAGTTGCTGCTAATTGACTTGTTTTTTGAGATATATCAAGTGCATTATTTGACATATTTTCACTCTCTTTTGTATGTTCTTGGATAATATTCATTTTTGTATTTATCTGCTCAATGGTCTTTTGTTGATCTTTTGATGCTTGAGTTACATTTTGAATCAAGTCTATTGTTGATTCTATATGTTGTTCTAATTTTACATACTCACTTTTCATCTTTTCTGAAATAATCTTTCCATCATTTGCTTTATTGGTTGCACTTTGAACTAAATCTTTTATATCTTTTGCAGCTTCTGCTGACTTGTTTGCTAAATTTCGTACCTCTTGTGCAACTACTGCAAAACCTTTTCCAGCTTCACCTGCAGTTGCAGCTTCAACTGCTGCATTTAAAGATAATATATTTGTTTGAAATGCAATCTCATCAATTATATTAATAGCATCATTTATCATATTTACCTGAGTTGCAATCTCATCCATCTCTTGAGTTGTTTGAACTGATAATTCTTGACCTATTTTTACAGATGTTGTTACATTATTAGCATAATTTGCCATAGAGATAGCATCATTTGTTGTTTGGGTAATAGCCCCTGTAATATTATTTAGTGAATCTACACTATTTTGTAATTCATTTGATTGTTGATTTAAAAATACTTGTATTTTAGATACGGCATCTTGAAGAATATTTGCATCTTTTTGTAGTTGTAAACCATTTTGAATATCTGTTTTTGCTCCATCTCTTAAGCTATCCCCTAATGCATCTACTTTATCAAAAACAGCTTTCATAGTACCTATTGTATTACCAGTTGAATTTATTCTTGCGGTGTAATCATCTAAATCATAGCTATTTAAGACAGTTGATACTCTATTTATATTGTATCCAATAGCTGATATTAATTGATTTACTAAATTTTTAAGCTCATTTAATTCTATTGAATTAGCATCTGCTGTTATTTGTACATCATATATCCCTAAAGATGCTTGTTTACATACTCTTTTTGCCTCTTTAATAACTTGTTCATCTTTTTCTACACCTTTTACTGTAGAATCTATATTCCTATTTACAGATTCTACAAGTTCACCTATCTCATCATTGCTGTATTGATCTATATGTGAGATATCTTGCTTTTCTTT
>Ga0256837_1002406_pt1 | contig 11640 bp, 13 predicted proteins | sample 4562384metaG_FD_185976 | JGI IMG/M metagenome (GOLD analysis project Ga0256837, IMG submission 185976) | Hydrothermal vent microbial communities from Guaymas Basin, Mexico - 4561-384 | ecosystem: Environmental > Aquatic > Marine > Hydrothermal vents | place: Mexico: Guaymas Basin | collected... | reverse complement strand
TGTTACTGAATAGTTCTTTGCATAATCGCATAATTTCATATATTTTTTCATGAATAAATTATATCATAGTAATCTTTAATATCATTTTAAATATTTTTCTATTATTTAAAGCTTCTGTTGGTAATACCTTACTATCCTTACTTTATTATAAGTTAGAGGTTGGAAAAATTATAAGAATATAGACTCATTATCTTTATCATTTGTTCCCAAAATTTCCTCTTCAAATACTTTTTGATTTTGTAATTTAATAATTGATACAAAATCTAAATCGTTATCTATTACTTTTCTTATCTCTTCTCTAAATTTAATAATATTAGATATTTAATTAAATCCCACAACTTCCACCAACTATATTAAATACATTTGTATATCCACAACTAGAACACTCAAATGTTACCATTTTAGGAGAACCACAACCTGTACTTCTTTCATCAACTACATCAACAGAGGCTTGATGACAAGATGGACAGAAACCTCTTTTTATACTATCTAATTCATCTTTTTTCTCTTTAAGATAATATGTATATACAACAACTGAACCGATTAGAACAATTAACATAAAAATTAAAACATATATATCCATAACTATTATCTATTTGCTTCGCTGAATATTTTCATCTCTTGCATATTAAATGATTTTCTACTTCCATTCTTATCGTACTTATAGCCATTTATTAATTTATTTTTCTTCCAAGTAGTCCCTATTTTCATCATACCACTAGGATAATATAAATTCATAGAACCATGTTTCAAACCTTTTTTATAAGTGATTTCTGCTTTAAGTTGAGAGTTATCATTATAAAAACGACTTTTACCATCTAATATTCCATATCTATATGTCATTTCATATTTTACAATTGCTTTTTTTGTATATGATTGAACTATTCCATGAATTTTATCATTTACATAAGGTTTTGCATACATAAGAGTTGCACCATCAGGATAATAATCATGTTGTGTACCATTCTTTTTACCATTCATATAACTTATTGCTGATTTAACTGTTCCATTTGGATAGAACAATTTTTCCGTTTTTGCAAAAGCATTAGTTACAAATAAGACAAGTGCCAATAAAATAATTTTCTTCATTCAAACTCCTATTTTTTAATTATTATAGCAGATAAATTGTATTTTACCACGGATTTACATCATTCTTTTGTTCTAATTTTTTATTATCATTTGTTTTATACATCATTGTTGGCATTTTATTCTGATTTAATTTTTTTAGAAGTCTCTTTAATTCTTGTTGAGTTAATTTCTCTTCTTTTCTCATTTTTTGTTCTTTTGGTGTGCCTGATGACTTTTGTTTCTCACTATTTTTTTTGTTTTCTTTTTTATCTTGTTTCTTATTCTCTTTATTTTCTTCTTTTTTATTTTCTTTATTTTGCTTTTTATCTTTTTGATTCTCTTGGTCTTTACCATCTTGTTTTTTCTTGTCCTCTTTATTCTTCTTTTTTTCGTCCTCTTTTTTCTTTTTATCTTCTTGCTTCTTTTTTATCTTTTTTGCTAACTCAAGATTATATTTTGTATCTTTATCTTCTTTAATTTTTAGAGACTTTTCATAACTCTCTATAGCTTTATCCCATTTCTTCTGTTGAAAATAACTATTTCCTATATTATATAGAATTTTATTCTCTTCTATGCCTTTAGCATTTTTATAATTATTAATTGCATTATCATAATCTTTAGATTTATAATATGCATTGGCTTTATCATAAGATACTTCTGGAATTGTTTGATCAAGTGTTTTATATAACTTTATACTTTGATTATAATCTTTATTATTGTAGGCAATATTTGCCTCTTCTATCGTTTGAAAGTCAGTTAATCCTGCAAATATATATATTGGAATCGTAGATATAATAAATAGTTTTTTCATAAATTTTCCTGTTTAAAATTCATTTTACTCTTAAGAGAAGCTTAGAAAAGTTATTCACATATTGAATGTGAATAACTTTTTTGAGGGAAGATGTGTTACATCATTCCACCCATACCTCCCATTCCACTCATATCTGGCATTGCAGGAGCTGGTGTTGGTGCTTCTGCAATATCTGATATTGTCGCCTCAGTTGTAAGAAGTAAACTAGATACAGAAGTTGCATTCAAAAGTGCTATTCTTGTAACTTTAAGTGGGTCAATGATACCTGCTTCTATCATATCAACAAACTCACCAGTAGATGCGTTAAACCCAATATTTTCATCTGCATTATTAGCAATCTTATCTGCTACAACTCCAGCATCAAAACCTGCATTAGATGCAATTTGTTTCATTGGAGCAGTAATTGCTCTAAGAATAATTTCTCCACCTATCTTCTCATCATCTTGAAGATTTAAAGATATTTTTTGTCCAGCTTTAACAAGTGCTGAACCACCACCAATAACGATACCCTCATCAACTGCAGCTTTAGTTGCACTAAGTGCATCATCAACTCTATCTTTTTTCTCTTTCATCTCTGTTTCAGTTGCTGCTCCAACTTTAATAACAGCTACTCCACCACTAAGTTTAGCCAATCTCTCTTGGAGTTTCTCTTTATCATATTCGCTTGAAGTAGTTTCCATTTGAGTTTTTATCTCATTTATTCTTGCTTCAACAGCTTTAACATCACCCTTACCGTCAACTATAACTGTATTATCTTTATCTATTACAACTCTACTAGCTTGTCCTAAATCTGATAATGATGCTTTTTCTAATGAAAGTCCTAACTCATCAGTAATAAGATTAGCTCCTGTAAGAATTGCAATGTCATTTAACATAGCTTTTTTTCTATCACCAAAACCTGGTGCTTTAACAGCTGATATATTTAATACACCTTTTAATCTGTTAAGAACTAGAGTAGCTAAAGCTTCACCTTCTAAATCATCAGCAATAATTAAAAGAGGTCTTCCTGATTGTTGAATTTGTTCTAATATTGGAACTAAATCTTTTAAAGATGTAATTTTAGCGTCTGTAATTAGAAGTAATGGAGATTCTAGTTCGCAAGTCATTTTTTCGGAATTAGTTACAAAATATGGGCTTAAATATCCACGGTCAAACTGCATTCCTTCAACAACTTCTAAGTCATCATTGATACCTTTTGCCTCTTCAACAGTAATAACACCATCTTTACCAACTCTCTCCATAGCTTCAGCAATTAAATCACCAATAGCTTTATCAGAATTTGCTGAAATTGTAGCTACTTGAGCAATCTCTTTTCTATCTTTAACTGCTTTAGACATACCTTTTAGCTCTTCTATAATAGCTCTAGTTGCCTTATCCATTCCTCTTTTAACTTCAATTGGATTAGCTCCTGCAGTGATATTTCTAAGACCCTCTTTAAAGATAGAATGTGCAAGAACTGTAGCAGTTGTTGTACCATCTCCAGCTTCATCAGCTGTATTCGATGCAACCTCTTTAACTAGTTGAGCTCCCATATTTTCTAAACTATCAGTTAATTCAATTTCTCTTGCTACAGATACACCATCTTTTGTAATATGTGGAGCACCATAACTCTTTTGAATTAAAACATTTCTACCACGAGGTCCCATTGTTACTTTTACTGCATCGGCTAGTTTACTAACACCTTCATATAATCCATTTCTTGCATTATCTGAAAAAAATATCTCTTTTGCCATTATTTACTTCCTTTTATATTTATTATTAATTTATTTAAAATCTAAGATAGAATACCTAAAATATCATCGCTTGTTAAAATCAAAAGCTCTTCTCCGTCAAGAGTAATCTCTGTTCCACCATATTTTCCAAAGATTACTATATCTCCTTCATTAATTCCTTCATCTAATGCGTCAACACCAACAGCTTTAACTGTTCCTTGCTGTGGTTTTTCTTTTGCACTTTCTGGAAGAATTAGTCCTGATGGTGTTGTTGTAACCTCATCTTCTCTTTTTATTAAAACTCTATTTGCTAATGGTTTAAAACCCATAATATTCTCCTTAGAAATTATATTTTAAATTTGTGCTGATATTGTAATAAATTTTGATGAATATGTCAAGAGTTTATGAGTAATTAGTAAGAAAAGATGAGTCTATTTGACTAAAGAATATAAAAAATACAATAAAATATAGATATTTATCAAATTACCTTGACAATAAAGTTTTTTTTTGGTAAAATTTCGTCCTATTCACAAAAAGTGGTAAGGTAGCTCAGCTGGTTAGAGCGCTGGTCTCATAAGCCGGAGGTCGGGGGTTCGAGTCCCCCTCTTACTACCACTTAATCATAAACTTATTTAAATAAATCAGCTAAAGCAGTTGTATCAGTTGTTTTTGCATATTCTTTACCATCTTTACTCTCTTTTGTTCTATCAGTAACTCCTTCTACTTCATTCAAATCTATATTATATTTTGTAAGCATAGATGCTAGACGAATATTTATACCACTTCTACCAATAGCTTTTGCTTTTTGATCTTTTGTAATATTTATAACAGCTTTTTGCTCTTCTACTTTAATACTTTGAGTAATTGCAGGACTTAGAGAACGAGTAATAAATATTTCTGGTATAGCAGAATACTCTATACAATCGATATTTTCTCCATTAAGTTCATTACTAACAGCATTAATTCTAACACCTCTAACACCAACTGCTGCACCAATTGCATCAATATTCATATGATCTGTTTTAAGTGCTATTTTAGCTCTCTCACCTGGAATTCTTGCTGTTGACATAATTTCTACAATTCCATCTTCTATCTCTGGAACTTCTTTTGCCATCAATTTTTCTAAAAACTTAGGTGAAGTTCTTGTTAGTTCTAAAAACATTCCATATTCTGGATCAATAGTTACAAATCTTAAAAGTGCTTTCATTGTATCACCTCTTTTAAATACTTCACCCTTGATTCTATTTCTTTGACTAAGAATACCTTTTAATTCACCAATTTCAACATAAGTATTATCATCAGCATCAATACGATTTACTGTTCCAATCATTACTGTATCAACTAAAGCTCTATATTTTTCAAATAAGTCTTGTTCTATTCTTCTTTGAATATGATACTCCAATTCTCTAAATAAATTTGCTGCAGCTGTCCTTCCATACTCTTCTAATATAAATTCTGTTCTAAGCTCATCACCCAATTCAATTTCAGTATCATAATCATAAGCTTCAGTCAATGCCATAAAACTATCATGATGTGTCTCTAGTCTTGAATCATTATCAGCTACAACGGTAATTATTTTACTAACAGAGTAATCTCTTGTATCCATATCAATATTAATTTCAAATGTACTCTCTTTTGAAGTTAATCTTTTTGCTGTATTTGTCAATGCCTCTTTAAATGCATCTATTGCATTTTCTATGCTAATATTCTTCTCATGAGCAATAGCTTCTACTATATCTATAATTTTTTCCATGGTTAATTTTCCTTTTAGATTGTTTTAGTAACATATATTGTCTATAGCGTGGGTTTAATTTATTATTTTTGCAGAAGAATATTATATCTAATCATTGCTTTACTAAAAATAAAGTATACTTGCCTACTGATTTTTTAGAGAAATCTAATAAATAATATGACTAATCATTGAAGGAACAAAAAAATGAAATTGAAACTTGCTAGAACAACGCTTAGGGCAAAACCAAAGATGATTGACCTCAATAAAATAGAAGATGAACTAGCAAATAAATCGATATTTTATTTTGATAAAGATAATTCTCATAAAGATATGATTGCACTAATTGAACATTTTGAAGATAAAGATTATAGCGTTTATATGAGAGAAGTAAAATATGGTTTGGATGATAATGAATATATCTATGAAGTCCATATTGTAAAATAACTCTTTATAGATATGAAAAAATTATTTATAGAAACTCTTGGCTGTGCAATGAATAGCCGAGATAGTGAACACATGATAGCAGAGCTTAATAGAGAAGAGGAGTATCAATTAACCACTGAGGTTTCTAATGCTGATTTGATTATTATTAATACTTGTAGCGTCCGTGAAAAACCTGTGGCTAAGTTATTTTCTGAAATAGGTATTTTTAAAAAATACAGAAAAGATGGTGCTAAAATAGGTGTTTGTGGATGTACAGCAACACATCTAGGAAAAGATATTATTAAAAGAGCTCCAGTTGTTGATTTTGTATTGGGTGCTAGAAATGTATCTAAAATAAATCAAGTTATAAAACAGAAACATGCAGTAGAAGTTGATAATGATTATGATGAGAGTAGTTATGAATTTGCAGGATATAGAACAAATAGATTTAAATCTATGGTTAATATATCTATTGGTTGTGATAAACAGTGTAGTTTTTGTATTGTCCCAGAAACAAGAGGCGATGAAATATCCATTCCCAAAAAACTAATTATTCAAGAAATAACAAAAGCTGTATTAACTGGTGCTAAAGAGGTCATGCTTTTAGGTCAAAATGTAAATAATTATGGTAGAAGATTTACTGATAATAATGAAAGATGCGACTTCACACAACTACTAAAAGATATATCACAAATAGATGGATTAGAGAGAATTAGATTTACATCTCCTCACCCTTTACACATGGATGATGATTTTATAAATGAATTTGTATCTAATCCTAAGATTTGTAAACAGATACATATTCCTCTTCAAAGTGGTTCAACAGAGCTATTGAAACAGATGAAAAGAGGATATACTAAAGAGTGGTTCTTAAATCGATGTGATAAAATCAGAAAATTATCTCCAGAAGTAACAATATCTACAGATATTATTGTTGGTTTTCCAAATGAAACTGATAAAGACTTTGAAGATACACTATCTGTCTTAGAAGAAGTTCGATTTGAACAACTATTTTCTTTTAAATACTCTCCTAGACCACATACTCAAGCTATAGATTATCCAAATCAAATAGAGGCTTCAGTAGCTTCAGAGAGATTAACAAAACTTCAAGCAAGACATACAGAAATATTAGATGAAATTATGGATTTAGAACTTGGAAAGATTCATAAAGTCTATTTTGATGAACTAAAAGCTAATGGTAAAGTATCAGGTAGGAGTGATAATGGCAGATTAGTATTCGTTGAAGGCAGTGAAGAGTTACTTGGTAAAATTATCGATATTAAGATTATAAAAACCTCAAGAGGTGCATTAGATGGTATTCTTATAGACTAAATGAAAAAGATAATTCGTAAAATTGCATATATTATTGCACCACCAATTATATATATAATTATGCGTTTTATATGGTATACATCTAAAAAGAAATTTAATTTTATAACCCCTATCACAGACCATCAACATATATGTGTATGTTGGCACAATGAACTTTTAATATCTCCACAGGCATATCGTGCAATTCATAAAAAACAACCATCTTTTGCAATTATAAGTCAACATTTTGATGGAAATATAATTGCTAAAGTTTTATCCTATTTAAAAATAAATTCATTAAGAGGTTCAACAAGTAGAGGTGCTTCTAGCGTTTTGCGTCAATCATTTCGTGCAATTAAAAATGGTCAAGAGATTTTAATAACTCCAGATGGTCCAAGAGGTCCCAAATATAGTATGAGTGATGGAGCTATAGGATTGGCACTTAGAAGTAAAAAACCAATCTTTATAATGAGTTACAAGGTAGATAGATTTTGGCAACTTAAGAGTTGGGATAAGTTTATAATCCCAAAACCATTCTCTAAAATAGAGTTTTATCTGCAAAGTATATCTATTGATGGATTAGAGTTAGAAGAAGCTAAAAAACTATTACAAATGAAAATGTTGGAATATACACAAAAATAAGTACTATTCATATATATTCTTATAAGAGAGATCCATAGTATACTCTTCATTAGGTTTTAAAGATATATTATATATATTTGTGAAAGCATTTTCATTTATCTTGCTACACTGATTTGAACAAGTATCTTTTATAATTAATTTCCCTCTATTAACAGGTATACTTTTTTTAATTTTAATGATTTCATTTTCATTACCTCTATTTTTAAGATTTATACTATAGCTAATAAATCTCTCTTTAGATGTTTTTATATACTTTTTTATAGTCTCTTTTCCAACTATATCAAAATGTTTACCTATAGCTATTTTTACACTCTCTTCCTTCGCAATATTTTTTATATTTTTAGAACCTACAAAGCGAACTTGATTGCTACTATCTTTCTTATATACTCTAACATCACCTTTAGGTAAAGGTATTCCTAAACGATTTTTAATACTATTTTTAAACTCTATAATTTGAGTAAAGGATAATTCTCTCTCTCCAAAATTATAAAAATGAAACTTTTGAGTATAAATAGAATATCTACTATATTTTATACCTTCTTTTTCTATAAATAATATCTGTTTCTTCTCTTTGTCTTTAATAGTCTCTTTAAATGGTATCTTATATAAATGATATCCTAATAAGCTTTCACTTTTTATACTCTTACTTCTTCTTTTACTCTTTTGCATTGCCATCAAAGATATTCTATCGACCTTCTTTACATTTAAATCTCCAGCTACTACACTAATATCTGCATTTTTATATGTTGCACCAGAGTTATTATCTATTGTAATCCAAGCATTAAGATTTAATCTCTCATTATCCAATAAATTAATATTATAGTCACTACTCCAACTTATACCTCTTGTTAAATACCTAAGATTAATATCTAAAATATTACTTGTAGTCTCAAGATTCCAGAAAAGAGAAGGTTTAACTGCCATATCTTTTGGAATATTTGGAAAAAATAGCTGATAAGGCTGATATATTGCTCCATAGTTTTTTTCTCTGATTAAAATTGGTGATAGTGAAATTAAAGTTCCTTCTAAAATCTCTACAGAATCAGATTTTTCTGTATAATGAATACTTTTACCTAAATGATAATTAAGTAATGAATCGTAACTAATTGTATTAAATGAATAATTTTGTGAAAAAAGTTTTGCTTTAGGACTAAAAGATGCAACAACTGAACTAGTATCAATGTTTGTTGGTATTCCAGAGTACATAAGTTTAATCTTACCAGCTTGTTTAATTTTGGCATTTCTCTCTTCACTAACCATTGCTATATTTTGATTATAAATAGTTAAAGAGATGTTTTTAGGATTATTTGCAAATGCTAAATTTGTGTCAGATTGATTTGCAAGTAGCATAGATGTTGAAATTGCTAACATAGATAGATAATTCATAAGAAATTTCCTTCATGATAATATCATATAAGTATATCATAAACATAATTTTTGAAAGACTTTTATGTTCCAAATATTTGTATAAATATCAATTTATATAGATATTCCTCCCAATTATACTTAATATCAAATAAGTGATGATTATATGACATTCATAGTATAGAATTAGTATAAAAAGATGAATATCAAAATGAAAATAATTGGATACTTAAAAGATATTGTTGGTGATTTTTATGCAAAAAATAATTTTGGTATATTGCGTAAAGTAGATTCAGGTGATGCCATTTTTGAAAAAGAGATAGTTGTGGATAGTAAAGATTTTAATTATGAAATAAAAGATCCACTTTTTGTAGCATGTAAAGATAATATAGATAAATGCCTTACAAATTATATTACACCAAAATCTTATGTAATCAATGAGAATATAATAGAGAGAAGTGGTGAGAATATATTTAACGAAATATTTATGAATATAAAAAATAATATTATCAGAGTATTAAATGATTATCAAAAAATAAATATATTAGAAAAATATAATTCAGATACTATTGAAGATACAGATGAGAATATAGAAATAGAAATAGAAAAGAATATAGTAGAAAAAAAAGAACCTATTATAAATAATATAATAATAAAAGAGAATCTTAAAGAGGTAGTAAAAGATGTATTGGAAGAACTTGTTGATAATACTGAAAAAGTAGAAATAGAAATAGATAAAGTAATACCTATATCACCTATAAAAAGTATTACTATTCAGAATGATGATATTCAAATTCCTGTTATTCATAAATCTATTATAGAAGAGAATTTAGATGAATTAATTCCTTTAATAAATATTACTATTCAGAATGACGATATTCAAATTCCTGTTATTCATAAATCTATTATAGAAGAGAATTTAGATGAATTAATTCCTTTAGTAAATATTACTATTCAAAATGATGATATTCAAATTCCTGTTATTCATAAATCTATTATAGAAGAGGATTTAGAAACTCCATTTATTAAAAAGGAAAATATAGTAAAAAATATAGTAAAAGTAGTTGAGGAAGAACCTAAAGATAAAATTATAGAAGAAGTGGAAAAAGAGCAAGAAAATATAGTAGAACCAATTATTATTAAAGAGGTAATTAAAACTCCTGATAAAGTAGAAGATAATGTAATAGAGGATAATGAAACGAATGAAAAAATAAAAGAAAATGATGATGAATTTGCAGGATATTCATCTAGTGTGGCATTTATAAAAAATGGAGAACAAACAGCTATTATTGATGATGATAATAATTTTAATGGTGATTTTGATATATCAGAGTTTGTATTATCTGTAACTTTAGAAATACCAGACGAAGATTATATGTTTGATGATGATTCAATAGATTGGGATTTATCTGAGGATAATCATAGATTAACTGGTTTTTCCGATAAAGATGAAATAATTAAAATTGATATTGATAATAATGGTATATATCAAGGCGATTTTGATTATTCAAAATATTTTTCAGATATGGATATAAATATCATAGCAAAAGATGCATGGGGTGATAGTGAAAAATCTAAAATTAATATTATCGTAGAAAGAGAAGAAGAAAATGAAATAGAAGATAAAGATAACATACAAAATAATATAGAAGATGATACTCCTATAATAGAAGAAGTATTCTCTAACAAACAAGAGAACAATAATTCAAATAAAAATTATGAAGAAGTATCAAGAGAAGAGAATTACAATAAAGTTCCTCTCCCTCTTCCTATTATTGAAGATTTCTAGATTTAACAAAGATAGAATGGGTAAAATCTTATTAATTTCAAAATATTTTATTAAATTTTACTCCACTTTTAGAACCGATTAGATTTATCGACCACTATTTTAGATTATTTATCTCATCTATTGTTAAACCAGTAATCAAAGCAATAGTTTTTAACCATTGCCCCTGCTGGTGAATCTCCATTTTTAATCTTCCGATTCTGTTTTTTTCTAAAAAATTCCAAGGCATATAATCTAGGTAGCCTTAAAAATCCTCTACATACTTAAAATCTCACCTTGTGAAAAAAGGATACTTAAAAAGTCTCTTCGAGAAAAGGACGCACCCACTCAAATTTTGATATAATCATTGTTAAAAAAAGGAGTTTGCTCTTGGAAGAAAAAGAGATACATTTAGTTAAAAAAGTATGTCAAGAATATGGATTAACTCAAACAGAATTATCTAAAAAGTTAGATATACCAAGAGGAACAATATCAAGATGGGTTTCAACTGAACATATGCCAAAAACGGCAGAATTAACTTTAGAATTGATGTTGAAGAATAGAGAACTAGAAAATAAATTAGAATCTTTTAAAGTTTTTAGAGATATTCTGAACAAATTATAAATATATTTCATCATTTTATAGTATTCTATTGACTTTATCCTCATTTATTGCTACAATGTCAAATATTAAAAATAAAAGGTATAAAAAATGGAGACTCAACCAATAGAAGGTGCAATTGTAATTCATGAGAACTTAGTTAGAAGATTTATGAGATATGAAAAGGATTTTGCTAATCTATTGGCTTTGT
>Ga0256837_1002405_pt1 | contig 11641 bp, 11 predicted proteins | sample 4562384metaG_FD_185976 | JGI IMG/M metagenome (GOLD analysis project Ga0256837, IMG submission 185976) | Hydrothermal vent microbial communities from Guaymas Basin, Mexico - 4561-384 | ecosystem: Environmental > Aquatic > Marine > Hydrothermal vents | place: Mexico: Guaymas Basin | collected... | reverse complement strand
TTTTTAGAACCACAATTTATACAACTTTTAGTGTTTTTTTACAGTCATTTGTAAATTAACCCTTTTTAAGCCCCATAATGCCGAGTTAAACTTAAGGTTTCAAGCACCCGTTTTTTTCATTAAGTCAAAAATGGCACTATTTTTGCTATTATATAAATAAATACTATAAGGTTACTGATGGCTAATGAAGAAGAGATAATAATCATTGATGATAGTGAAGCCATCGAAGATGCACATGGTTCTGAAAATGAAGAGAGTGTTGAAGAACCAAAATCTAAAAAAAAGCTCATTATATTTGCTCTTATTGCTGTTTTATTAATTGCTATTATTATCCTTGTAGTTGTAATGATTACATCTAAAGAGAAAAAAGATGTTGGCATGGATATGCAGTTTTTAGATGAAAAACTTTTAAAAGACAATAAACCTGTTGTTGAACCTAGTAAACTAGAAAATATGATAGCAAAAGCTAATTATCTCTACTCTAACGGATCAAAAGAGAAAGCATTATCTCTCTACTCAACTATTGCACAATATAGTGAAGCTATTTCACAGTATAACCTAGGAGTTGCTCAACTCAAAAACAAGCAATATAAAGTAGCACTAAAAACTTTTTCAAAAGCGATTCGTAATGATGAAAAACGATGTGTAAGTGCTATTAATGCTGCTGTGTGTTCTCTACATATTAAAGACCAAGAGAGTTTCAGATACTATATAGATTTAGCCTATGCTTATCTTCCATATGAAGTTAATTCTCCTCTATACTCTTACTACTATACCCTTATAAGTTACTATAATCAGGACTATCTAGGTGCTATGAACTCTTTAAAAAATTCAACTTCAAAAGAGTATCCAAATATCCAAAAAGTTCTTACAGCGAAAATAAATGCTCTCTATGGAAATGATTATGTAGCAATCGAAGCTATGGAAAAAAACTTTGATGACTTAGATGATTTTTCTCTTGGTCTACTCTATGCTAGAGTTGGAGATTTTATTTTAGCTACCGATCATTTTAATCAAGCTATAATTAAAAATGTTCAACCTGTTAAAGCTCAACTAGCACTTGGACTTATAAACATCAAATTAGGACATTTACAAAAAGCAGCAAGGGAGATAAGTGATATTACAGATATGTATCCAAAAAAAGTTTATTCATATTATCCAATAAAAGTTAAACTTGATGATTCTCTCTTTGACACAAAAAAAGCTCAGTATAGATACAGACATATTATTCTTAACTCTAAAAATACTGTTTATCAAAAGATATTTGCTTTTAGCCCCTACAAAATATTTAATGCTAATCAAACAATAAGCTATATTAGAAAAGGAAATGCAAATATATACATAGACAATATAAAAGCAGCTAAAGAGTACCTAGCTAATAGCTCTTCCTCTTCAAGTGTTAATATAGGAATAACAAAAGCGATAAAAAAAGCTTTGGCATTAAATATTCGTGAAGCAAATGAAGAGTTTCAAGCATTGGTAAAAATCCAACCTAAACACTCCGTACTACAGTATAATCTTGCATTAACATATGCACAGATGGGAAATATGCAAAAAGCACATGAACACTTTTTACGCTCCTACTACTTAGATGCAAAAAATTACTTATCAGGTGTATATGCTCTTATGACCGGACAACTTACAAATACGGACAACCCTAAACTGAAGTCTATCATTACAGATGCTATCAATGATGAGGATGAAAGTGAAGAGAAAGAGCTATATAAAACTCTTTTATTTATCAGTAACAATAATTATATTTCTGCAATTGACTGGTTAGATAGAGATTATAAACAGAGACCTCTCTATCTTGTTTTAGATATTTTAATCTCTCTTAAACTCAAAAAACATGAGTCAGCAAAAAAAGCTAGCACCACTCTTGATATTCTTCTTCCTCATGAAATTTTACCCCATTTAATGTATATTGATTCACATTTTTCTCAAGAAGAACCTGTTATCTATGCTAGAAAAGTCCTCAGCTACTTAAAAAAACAATCTTTTAGTTTTGCTGATTTATATCATGGACCCTATATCACAAGATACTTATATATTCAAGAAAACCTTATTATTGGGCGTTTGTATTTTTTGCGTAAACAACTTAAACTTGAGTTAGAGAGTACACCAAATAATACTTATGAGATAGAGAGTTCTTTAGCTTTAGCTTCTCTTTTTGATAAGCACTTTGAGGAGTCATATGTACTCTATAATCATCTTATAGATGAACTGAAAGTGAGAGATGCTTATACACTCTTCTTAGGTGCTGTTGCTTCTACAGCAGCAGGACACCATGAAAATGCCATTGCACTACTCGAGTTATCAAAGCTAAAAAATAAAAATTTATATGAGAGTCGTTTTGCATTAGCACTGCTTTACTTAGAGGCTAAAAATAATGAGGGAGCTACTATTCAACTATCTAAAATCATCAAAGATGACTTTAGATCAAACTACTTTGATTTTGAAATAAATACAGAAGAGTTACTCTTTAAGAGAAATAACCCATAAGAGATTCAGAAGCTTTTATCTCTTTTCCAACATTCACATTCGCTCTAAAATTATCTGGAAAATAATATGTTGTAACTCCACTTATCATCACACCATATCGTGATGTTTGAGAAATTTTTTGTAATGTAATAGCATCAAAATAGAGAGGAGCAAAACTCTGTTTCACTCTATGGATAACTTTTATCTTATTTTTATTTGAATCTTCAAAAACCAGTTCTAAAACTTCATTTAAATCTGAAAAAAGTTCTGATTTTTTTGAAACTCTAGTTCCCTTACTATGAGTTGCTTCTATCAATGTAGCATTAAAAGGTGTACGAAGAATAGCCACATCTAAAAGATTACTCTCAACTTCTATTTTATATGCATACTCAGAGTCATCTATCTCATCTATAGAGTTTACTACACCATCAGAAACAGCAAGAACACTTAACTCAGAGAACTCAGGGAGAGAGCGTTCAGGGTTTCTAAAAGAAAAAACTAAAAATACAAGAGCTAAAATCCCCATAAATGCTAAAAATTCCAAGTCTAAAACTAAGAGAATTAAAACAAAAACAGCAGAGAGTGCAATAGAATAGACTCCTTCTTTAGCGATAGGAAGAAGATTTTTATTCATTTTCTTTATCACTCATAGAAGCATCTACTTCAAGTTCTTGAGAAATAGCATCTATACTATCTTCTACTTTAGACTCAATACCATTCTCTTTTTCAAAAGTTGTAATTATCTCTTTAACTTCATCACCAGTGATATTCTCTTTTTTATAAAGAAGTGCAACCATATTTTCTATCGCTTCACTATACTCTTCTAGTCTAGCTACAACACCTTCATAATGCTCTTGAAGAGAATCTTTGATGTATGTATCCATCTCTTCAGCCATCTTATCGCTGTACTCACGAGATGATTGAGCAGGTCCACCTAAGAATGATTGACGAGATTTTTCGAGAACCATAAGACCAGCTATATCACTCATACCATATGTCTGAACCATAGACTTAATAATGTCAGTAGCACGTTCTAAATCATTTCCAGCACCAGTTGAAATCTCACCTATAAATACTTGTTCAGCAGCACGACCACCTAGAAGAACATCTACTTCAGCCCAAAGCTCATGCTTTTGCATCATAAATTTATCTTCTTCTGGTTTGTTCAGTGTATATCCTAGAGCAGCTAATCCACGAGGTACAATAGATACTTTAGATACTTTCTTAGCACCTTTTGTAGTTTCAGCTAAAAGAGCATGACCACTCTCATGGTAAGCTACAATTTTCTTCTCTTTAGGATTGATACGACGAGATTTTTTAGAAAGCCCAGCAATTGCACGCTCAACTGACTCAAAGAGATCTTTCTGTTTTACAGTTTTTTGGCTTTTACGCCCTGCTAAAAGAGCAGCTTCATTGATAATGTTTGCTAAATCAGCACCAGCTAAACCAGCAGTTAAACGAGCGATCTCCTCTATCTCAACTTCTTTATCAATTTTTACATCTTTCATATGAACATGAAGAATTTTAACACGACCTTCAAAATCGGGTTTATCTACAAGAACTTGTCTATCGAAACGTCCTGGACGAAGTAGTGCTGAGTCAAGAATTTCTGGTCTATTTGTAGCAGCTAAAATAATAACTGGAGTATCAGTTCCAAATCCATCCATTTCGGCTAGTAGTTGATTAAGTGTCTGTTCTCTCTCATCATTTCCACCCATATTCGCACCACTTGCACGACTCTTACCAATAGCATCTATCTCATCAATAAAGATAATACTTGGAGCATCTTTTTTCGCTTGTTCAAAAAGATCACGAACACGAGCAGCACCAACACCTACAAACATCTCAATAAAACTAGAACCAGTTACAGAGAAAAATGGAACTTCTGCTTCACCAGCAACTGCCTTAGCAAGAAGAGTTTTACCAGTACCAGGGCTACCAACAAGAAGAACACCTTTTGGTATTTTAGCCCCTATCTCTACATAACGACCAGGGTATTTTAAAAAGTCAACTATCTCTTGAACTTCCTCTTTTGCCTCTTCAACACCAGCAACATCGTCAAACTTAGTTTTTGGTTTTTCAGAACTTACCATTTTTTTAGAGTTCCCCATACCGAGAAGTCCACCACCCATACTTTTTTGCATACGACCAGCAAAAAACATCCAAATACCAATGATTAAAAGAAAAGGAAATAACCAACCAAACATCTCTGTAAACCAGTTTGTTTCACTAAAACCTTCATAGTCTATCTTATTTGCATCTAATGCTTTTACTAAATCATTATCACCTTTTACTATTCTCGTCGTATAAATTGTTCTGCCATCAGTAGAAGTTGCTTTGATATAACTCTGTCCTATCTCTACTTTACTTACACTTTTAGAGTTTACAAGTGATTTTAAATCTGAGTAACTCACCTGTTTTACTTTTTTAGAACTACCTGAAAATGCATTTTCACCAGCATTAGCATTATCACCGACAAACACTTTAAATATCATAATAATTACAATTGAAAAAATTGCAAATGTAATTAAAGGATTTTTATTAAAAAAATTATTGTTATCGTTTTTGTTTTCTTGATTTGACATATATTTTATTTCTCTCTATTTTCTTTTTAAAATGAGGGTTACCCATTCATCTTGCACTATTTTTTCTACAACTTCACAATCTTTGTAAAAGTTTAGAACTTTAGACTCATACTTGTCTAAAATCCCTGAGAGAATTAATATAGCATCATCTTTAAGCGCTTTTTTTAAATCATTTGCAATAAATGTTAAAACATCTGCAACAATATTGGCTACCACTAAGTCATATTTTGAATCTACTAAAGATGAAGAACCTTCCCAAATTTTTGAAAATTCCATATCATTTAATTTTGCATTCGTTATAGAGTTTTCCACAGAAATAGGATCAGTATCACAGGCATCAACTTTTGCACCTAACTTCATAGCTGCTATGCCTAAAATACCACTTCCACATCCAACATCTAAAACATCATCGCCCTCTTTCACATACTGAGAAATAGCACGGAGTGCAGATGCTGTAGTTGGGTGATGTCCTGTTCCAAACGCTAGTGCAGGATCTATAGCAATATTAATTAAATCAGGATTAGCTTCATCCCAAGTTGGATGAATATAAAATTTATCAATTTGAAGAGGTTTAATACTCTGTTGGTAAGTGGCTACCCAGTCACTGTTTTTAAGTCTACTTTCAGTACATTCAACTTCTATAGTCTCACCAAGTGCTTTGCTAAGAGCTTCAGCAAACTGCTCAAGCCCCCAAACCATAGTCTCTTGAGTCTCTTCACTACGAACTATAAAACCACTATCTGTCTCTTCAAAACCTACAGGAAGAGTATCAGATAAGAAGTCAGAAAAAAGTGAGTTATGTGATGAAACTTTGACTACTAATTCATAGTAGTATTCCTGCATTATTCAGTAACACCCATAACAGCACCAAGTTTCTCTTTAAGAACTTGAGGAGTAAATGGTTTAACGATGTAGTTATTTACACCAGCTTTAAGAGCAGTAATTACTTCTGCTTTACCACCTTCAGTTGTTACCATAATGATTGGAGTATCTTTAAAACGATCATCTCCACGAACCTTTTTCACAAGTTCAAGGCCATTCATTTCAGGCATATTCCAGTCAGTAATCAACATATCAACATCTGGATTAGCATCTATTTGAGCCCAACCTTCAACACCGTCAGCACCCTCCAAAATATCTTTATATCCAAGACGAGCTAGAGTATTTTTAATAATACGACGCATTGTAGAGCTATCATCAACAACAAGTAATTTCAATTGAAATCCTTTTATTATATATTTTTATAAATTTAGTACCTATATAGTAGCAAACTTTTGTTTTATTTTAGTTTAAACATTTTTGGAAGGTCAAGTGTTCCCTCATAATAGGCTTTTCCTATTATAACCCCATCAACCTCTTTTGTAGCAATTAATGCTTCAATATCCGAAGCATCTTTCACCCCACCACTAGCGATAGTACTCACCCCACTAGCACGAGCGATATCGAGTGTAAATTCTACATTTACACCACTTAATGTTCCATCTTTTCCAACATCAGTACAGATGATAGCTTCAACGCCAGCATCTGCGAACTCTTTCGCTAAATCTGTCGCTTTCATAGATGAAACTTCACCCCATCCCTCAACTGCTACATAACCATCAATAGCATCTATTCCAACAGCAATAGGATATTTTGCAGCCATATCTCTTACAAATTGAGGATCTTTTACAGCTATTGAGCCTAAGATTATTCTATCTATTCCTAACTCTAACATTTTTACAATAGTAGCCTCATCACGGATTCCACCACCAAGTTCTAGTTTAACATTACAATTTTTACGAATTTTAATAATAGAGTCTAAATTTTTAGGTTCTCCTGCAAATGCTCCATTTAAGTCCACTAAATGAACCCACTCAGCACCCATCTCTTCAAACTTTTTAACAAGTTCATATGGTTCATTTGAGTATATTTTTGCACTATCCATAAGCCCTTTTGTAAGTCTTACTGCCTGTCCATCTTTTAAATCTATTGCGGGGTATAAAGTCATTTTATTTTTCCTTGATTATAAGTTTATAAAGTTTTCTAAAATTTTTAGCCCGTTATCATGGCTTTTTTCTGGGTGAGGTTGAATCCCCATAATGTTTTTATGTGCAACTGCTGATGTAAATTTATATCCATATTCAGTTTCACCTATTATATCCTCTTTATCTGCACAAGTTACATGAAATGTATGCACAAAATAGAGATAATGATTCTCATCTAAACCCTCAAAGAGAGGATGTTCTTTAGTAAACATCCTATTCCACCCCATATGAGGAACTTTTAAAGAAGTTGAAAACTTTGATGGGTCAAACGCTGAGACATGACCTTTTATAAGGCCTAAACCCTTATTCTCACCAAATTCTTGACTCGATTCAAAAAGAAGTTGCATTCCTAAACAGATACCAAGCATAGGTTTTCCACTTTGAGCAAAATCTTCAAGAGCCTCGACCATATCTCTCTCTTTTAAATGCTCCATAGCATCACCAAATGCACCAACCCCCGGAAGTATTAACTTATCATACTCTTTAAACTTTTCTGGATTGTTCTCAACAACTGTCTCTGTGCCTAATTTCATAAATGCATTTTGCACACTCGCTAAATTTCCCATATTGTAATCAACTATTGCTATCATTAAATATCTCTACTATTTTTATTTTTTGTAAATTTTATATATATTGCCAAACTTATCAGTAACACACCTACCCCACCTATAATATAGATAGCATATATCAATTTATCAGGATCAGTTATCGCAAACTTAAAGACTAACATAAGTGCCTCTATAGAGAGTGCAATGATAATAGAACCTAAAAATTTCACCATGGTTTTATGCGGTCCACTTATATCATGCTCTTTATGCTGTCCTAGTACCTCTTCTTCTATCAAGGTCTTAGCCAGATCAAATATGGCGAGAGAGAGTGTTAAAAGTATAGTCGCCTTAAACATATCACCTATCGCTAAATGAGAAAAATTAATCTCTTTTACAAAAAAACTTTGAATACCATGAACAAAAAGTAGCAGTGCTACAGCCATAAGTGCAAATGCAAATGTCGCATAAGAGTATTTAAAGAGCTTTGAAAAAATAGTATCTAAAGTATTAAGATGTGATATTTTCAGAACTTCTTCTAAAGGCATATCCAAACAGATTACATACTTTAAGTTTCCATTTTCACAAAAAATAGGAGCAGAAGCAGTAACTGTTAAATTTCCCGTAATTAAGGATGGATAGGGATCGGTAATAGTACAACGCTCTTCTCTTACTGCACGATAGTAGTAAGCACGATTAGCAAGAATTTTTCCAACATCTTCTTTAATCTCTTTAGATTTTGTATATGTAGAAGAGACTTGCACACCTTTATTGTCAAGAAGGTAAGCACCTTCACAATTTTCCAAATCTGCTTTTATTTTAAGCAGACGAGGCATAATCATCTCTTGACTTAAAGAGGGAAGTCTATTGGGTATATTTTTTGAAAATAGATAACAAAAATATGCTCTAGCCTTTGTTCGACCTTCAGAAAATAGTTGTATATCTGATGCAACCATACTATTTTTTTCCTTGTAATTATTTTATGTATTGTAGCTAAGTGATGATTACAAAAAGATTACTTATTCTCATATCCATCAGGAAGTTCTGCAATATCACTTGGCAGTGTCTGGCTATTTTGAGTTAAACTTGGACCAAAAACTTTTTTTATAATTGATTTAAAACCTTTTTCACTCGCTTCATACTCTGTTTCTGCTTCTTGAAGTGCCATCTCCCATGCAGACGAAAATCCTGGTGCTTTCATCATCATTTTACGAAGTGTACTATCATAAATATTTAAGAGTCTCAACTCTGCACGACCAGGTTTCTGACCTAATGTTTGAACAGATATTCTAAGATTTTCATTCTCTTTTTTAAGCTTTTCTAAATCATTTTCTAAATTTTTATTCCCCTCATTAGTAATTTTCATCTGACGATTCAAGTGCTCTTGATACTGTTTTATATCTTTCTTATAAGCCGACACTTCAAATCTTGACTTCACAAAACTTAGTACCCAACCGACCACTACCCCACCAATTATAAATAAAATTGCTTGAAAATTCAGTTCCATAATCACTCCTTCTTTTTTATAGTGTAACTAAAATAGGATTAATACTTTCTAATACTATCTTTGATATAATGTCACTAATGAATAGAGATATAAATAAAATAGCCATAGTTCGATTGTCTGCTCTTGGTGATATTGTCAATAGTGCTGTAGTTTTACAGTTTATAAAACAGTTTTATCCTCATGCAGAGATAGATTGGATTACTGAAGAAGTTTTTTCACCCCTACTTCAAAATCATCCCTACATCAATAATGTCCATACTCTTAACCTTAAAAAGTTTAAAAAAGAGAAAAGTTTTACACTTTTATGGGAGAACATTCAAAAAGCTCGCTCTTTTGCTCCTTATGATTTAGTCATTGATATGCAAGGGCTTCTTAAATCGGCTATAGTCACAAGAGTACTCAGTAGAAATACTCATGGATTTGATAAAGAGTCGACGAGAGAATCATTAGCAGCTCTTTTTTACAAAACAAGTTCACATATTGCCTATGATGAGAGTGTCATTAAAAGGAACTGTTTTGTAGCTTCTGATGCTTTAAATTTTTCCATAACGGATAAGATGATTTTAAACAAAGAGGCTATTTTTCCAGTAAGTAAAAACTTCTCTTTAGAAAAAGACAAAAAAAATATTCTACTTATTATAGGTGCTTCTTGGCCTTCAAAAATATACCCTAAAGAGTTGCTTCTTCAAGTCTGTAAAGCACTTGATGTACGAGTATATATAGCTTGGGGAAATGAATCAGAAAAAAATGATGCCCAGTGGATAGCCAACTCTTCTAAAAATGTGCATTTAGCACCTAAACTCTCCTTATCAGAATTAGTTTCTTATGTCTCATCTATGGATCTTATCATCGGAAACGATACAGGTCCAACACATATGGCATGGGCACAAAATATCCCTTCTATTACACTTTTTGGTCCAACAAATGAGAGAATGATTTACGAAACTAAAAAAAATGTATCTATACAATCTGATTCAGAGGTTGATATTTTCAAAATCAACAAAAATGATTTTTCTATAAAAAATATCTCTCCACTAGAGATTACAACTACAGCACAAAGGCTTTTAAATGGGTTATAAACTTCTTCTTATCCTTGAAAAAATTCTTATGACACTTCCCCGTTTTGTAAGAACTGGATTCTTTTCATCCTTAGCTAAATTAGCATATTATGTATCAAAAAAATATCGTAAAATTGCAGAGATAAATTTACGATTTATTTTTAAAGAGAAAATGGATGAAAAGGAGATTGAGAAAATTGTAAAATATAGTTTTAAAAATCTTTTCTTTAATTTTTTACATATTATGGAACTTAGAAATATGTCTCTAAATGAGCTAAAAGAGAGAGTTACAGTTCAAAACATAGAAGCAGTAGAGAGAGTTCATAGAGAGGGACGGGCAGTTATTTATGTAACTACACACTACTCTTCATGGGAGTTAGGAGGTGCCTCTTTAGGTGCTTTTGTAGAACCTGTTGCTGCTGTATATAAAAAGATGAAAAATAGAGTCTATGAAGGTTGGTTACTCGCTGGTCGTGCTCGGTTTGGAAATAACAACTTAGAAAAGACTCATGTTGTTAAACCTCTTATTAAACTTATCAAAGAGGGGAAAGCAAGTGGTATTTTAATTGATACAAATATCAATGAAAAAGAGGGAATAATGGTTGATTTTATGGGAAAAAGAATCCGTCAAACATATACTCCTGCATACTTGGCTCGTAAATTTAATGCAGCTATTATTCCTGTAACTATTAGAACAGATGATGATGAAAACTATACACTTATGATCTTTGATGAGATACCTGTTGAAAAAACAGAAGATGAGAAAGCAGATATCTTAAAAGCTACTCAACTTCAAGCAGATTGGCTTAGTGATATTATCACAAAAGAGCCTAAATTTTGGTTCTGGCTTCATAGACGTTTTAAGGGTGACTATCCAGAGATATATCGTTAACGATATTCTCACACTCCTTACTCCGTGCTTCAAAAAGTTTTAAAATAGTCAAGAAAAATGCTGTAATTGCAGGACCTAAAATCATTCCCCAAAAACCAAATGTTGTTAATCCAGCTATAATTGCAAAAAAGATTATCATCTCATTCATTTTAGTATCATCATCTTTAAGTAAGTGCTGATTAATCTCTCTTATAATAACTGGCTTTATAAATGTATCGGCAATAAGTGAAATAACAACAACTGAATAGACAGCTATAAAAATAGCATTATTCTCTTGACCTATAGCAAACTCATAAATCATAAATGGCAACCACATTAAGATACCACCAATGACAGGAACTAAAGAGGCAAAACCATACATAATCCCAAATAGTAAACCATTGTATCCAATATATGAAATAGCTCCACCAAAAAGTATCCCCTCAAACATAGCAGTAGCAATAATGGAGTAAAATACAACACTCATAACAGCTGAAAGTTCACGAACAAGAAGAGTACTATCCTCTACCGACATCTGTACGATTCTCTTTAAAAATGTAACTACTGTAG
>Ga0256837_1002404_pt1 | contig 11642 bp, 19 predicted proteins | sample 4562384metaG_FD_185976 | JGI IMG/M metagenome (GOLD analysis project Ga0256837, IMG submission 185976) | Hydrothermal vent microbial communities from Guaymas Basin, Mexico - 4561-384 | ecosystem: Environmental > Aquatic > Marine > Hydrothermal vents | place: Mexico: Guaymas Basin | collected... | reverse complement strand
CCACTCTAGTAAGCGAATAGTTGCACTTTTTACTAGAAAACGATATAATACTACTCCTTTAGTGACATATTGGAACTGAGAGTCTGCTCTAAGATTTAGTACCTCTTGCAGCTCTCAACACTTCGTTTAAGAAAACTCCAGAATATCATATAAAAATTTTATATAACACTTGGGAATTTTGATACCAAAGCCCTAAAAATAGGACTTTAAGTTTTAGATGTTATTTATATAAAAATCATAATTTTTTTGTGTCTCTATCTTTTTTTTGTAAGATTGTATCAACTATTAGATTTTTAACCTCTTCTTGTATAGGCAACTCGCTTATATCTTCAGTTATTTTTATAACTTCAATAAGATTAGCATCTGTGCAATATAGTACATAGATGAGTTGATTTTCCCCTAATTTTGACATGATAAGCCTACTTTCATCATATATGAACTACCTCTCTCTCATAACAATCCTCACAAAGACTCCATCTTTTGTTAGTATATTCAAGACTTCCTTTTTCTTCATTGCAATAAGCACATTTCATAACCTTACACCATATCAGCTAAAGTAAGACTATCTTTTTCGGAATAGCTTTTGAAAAAATACTGAATCATTGACGTTGGTGATGGACAAAAATAATTTTTACTTTTACTTATAATAACTACTATAGATATTTTAGGGTTGCTTTCATTAAGAAAATCTAAACATACTTTATCACCTATATTGAGTTTCTTGTCCTGAAAATAAGGATGTGAGATATAAAATGATTTCTTCTCTCTATCTATCCAGCTATCGTTAGCTAATGCACAGACACATCCATTTTTTCTAGCAGAAGCAGAATGAATAAGTATATTTTTTTCTTGCATCTTTTTTGAAACAATTATTGAATTTGCAAACTGTAGAGAACCTTGAGCGTTTTCAGTTTTGTAGCCTATAGTCGTAGCGTGATTCATCTTAAATGGTATTTTTATAATTTTAAGTAAAAATAGTAATAAGAAATATAAGAAGAAAAACCCTACCAAAAGTTTAAATCTTTATTTCAAGATTTACTTAACTAAACCCTCTTGAAGAAAAAGAGGACTTATAAGCTTTTGGTAGGGCTTAGTTAAGTAAAATAAACAAGCTTAGTGTGTAAACAGTGACTAAGCATAAGAATGAAAGTATATCAAAACAAAACACAATAAGTCAAGCCACCTAAAAGAGGTGACTAAACTTTACTTTTTTTTCTTAAAATAAGGACAAAGAGAAACAGGAACGGAACCACTCTCTACCCTAAACCTAACCGAACAACCTTTAGAATATAAACAATCTTCACACTCTTGCTCTTCTTTTTCTAAGTTTTCAGGAACAAGTTTATCTAACTCTTTACTATAAACCATCCCATCAGAAACTGACTCTGGTATTGCTTCATAGACAGACACTTCTTCGGCGACAGTATTGAACCAATCTTCAAACCTACCAAAAAACTTTACAGAGTCCCCCTCTTTATTAACAAGACCATAGACTATTTCAAACGTATTATCTATTCTTTTGAATCTCATTTTGAAGTCAAAATCTACTCCGTCGTCCAAACATCCTGCTTGAAATTTAAACTTAACATTAGGCATAAACCTAGTAGGCTTAGAATCTTTGTTTTTACTATCTGTTACCATAATTTCTTCCAAAGAAACAACTCTCTTTTCTAACTCAATAACTCTCTTTTTTAAATCTTTCTTTTTCATAATTTTCCTTTTATAAAATTTTATCTGTAAGTTTACCAAAATAGTAATCTAATTTAGATATACTATCATTCAACCTTTCATAGAATGACCTTATAGCAGTTTTAGACCCCAAGTCTTCAACTGCTATAATTAATCTACTCATAATTCACATTCTTTAAAAAATGGCTTCAATGTTTTTTCATAATACTTTTTACAATCGTTATAAACAGATATAAAAGCAAGTGCTTTCATTCCCTCTTCAAAACCTTTTCTAGCTTCACTCTCTCTAAAGCTTTTAACATCAAGTTTGCTAGTTCCAATCTCAAAAGCAGTAAGTTCATAATCTTCTGCATAATCAAAAACACTCGTATCGTGAATTGGTGCAAATGTAATGTTTTTAACATCACCTAATTCAACCTCTAAAACACCTTTAATCCCTCGTGATTTATCTCCAAAGAAATAGTTAAACTCACTTTTTAAGTCATTAAAGTTATCTGTTCTAACTTGATTTAAAACTATAACAATTTTACTAGATGAATACTCTCTAATAGCTTTTATTGAGTTCACTAAGTTTCTCATACCTTTTTTGTTTTTTAAAACTGGTATGTAAAAAGTACACTCATCATCGAGGCCTAAACCTTTAAATGCATCCCAAAACTCATAAGCATCATTTCCACCACCAACATCTATACAAACTTCACTACCTTTATAAATCTCAAACAACTCTTCAAAAGCTTTTTTAATACCACAAGAAACTTTTAAACTTTCAACTTTAAGAACCTTACTTTTAACTAAAGTATTTGAAACATTATTATCATCTGCTTCTATAACTGTAACAACTTTACCACCTCTTTTAAACAACATAGGAGCGATAACATTTTGTGCTACCTCAGTTTTACCTACACCACCTTTGTCGCTAAATACTATATGCAACATGCCTTTTTTTTCATCTTTCTTCATCTTGAAACCTTTATATCTTTTTGTTCTTTTCATCATAAATCTCAGCTAAAGTTTTACCCTCGCTAGACACCTCTTTTATAGTTAAATCATTTTCTTTAATTGAAATATCTGTATTCTTCAATGATTTAAAATGATTTTCAATAACTTCAATCAAGAAAACTTGTCTTGATGGATATTCTTTAAATCTTCCACAAATAGGGCTTATTTGACCCATAAGTTCTAAGGGAATATCTAAAGTGATTCTTTTATAACTCATAACTTCTCCTATCTAAAACATTTAAAAGTATAGATAAATAAATGTTTTGTATATGTATTATATGTAAAAACAAAATAAAAACCTTTGACCTAAATCAAGATAATTACTTTGTAAAAAAAAATGGTGGGGTCTTCTTCTAGCACTTTTTAGTAAAAGTTCTAACCACCTCGTTGCCAGTAACATCTATACACTTTATAGCAACAACTTCACCACACTCATCTGATAAAGTAAAATCAAACTTCACATCATCAAAACTCTGATAACTACTTTTAAAAACTTTAAAATCATAATCAAAATCTACACAAACCATACCAATAGCACTTAATGGATATGCTTCCAAATGTGTTCTACATCTTTCTAAATCTCTTTTGCTAATAGTGTTAGAATCTATCTCTAAAAGCGAAACACTAACTATACTAACACTTAAAGGGTTAAAGGAAACATCAGCTTTAAACCCTCTAATAAGTGGTGAACCTTGCAAGACCTCTTTAAAGAGTGTATCACTATGGATAAACTCTTTCACCTCCTCTCTTAATTCTCTATATGCTTTTTGAGTTATCATAACGACTTAATCTCACTTCTTTTGAAACCTAAAGTTTCTCTCATCTCTTTTTTCAATAAAACTATATCTAGTTCTAACTTTTCACACTCAAAATCCTCAGCAACTTTTTTGTTAGTAAATTTACAAAAAGTTTCACCATCTTTTAAAAACTCCATATCATCTTTATCTGTAAAAACCCAATGCAAACAATTTCTGCATTTTGCATTTACTTCTATACTAAATTTCATAATCATTTCCCTTTTTTTATAGATAAAATGTTTCTATACATAGAAAAAAAAGGTATTCTGATACCATATACTTTCACAGTATAAATGTTCTCCTTTCTTAATTTCCCTTGAATGTCGGAAGAAGAGAATTTTAGCTCTAGTAGAGAATCAGTGTTTTTAAATGTCTCATTCTCTGTAAACACTAGATATTTACTACTAGACTGACCGTCATCAACAACGACAACCCTTTCTTTCCCAACAACTTTAATAGTTATAAATTCTCTATTTATAAAATGAGGAACTACTGGAATAGAAACTAAAACTAAAACAACCCCAATAGTAGAAATGCTTTTTGTTATATTTGACTTTGTTAGATTTATCATAATTTTTCCTTAAAAAATAGGTGAATAGCTCTATTTAAGCTATCTCACTTAAATACTTGTTATACATCTCTATAGACCAAGCATATTGTGTTACCATAGGGTAAACCTCTTTAAACTCAACAGGTGTACCATGAGGACTAAACTTATTACCTAAATGATGTTCATAGCATAAAGGTAATCCAAACATATCATCTCTCTCATCAGAACTATGTTCCTTGATATGATGAAACTGAACACCAACTAAACTACCACAAACAAAACATGAAGGTTGATACACCTCGTGAAACCACTTAATGTAAGCAGGTAGCTTTTTAGCCTTATCTTTGATACGACCATCTGAAATAGTTTTAACCAAAGAACCTTTACGATTCTTCTTAGTGCCTTTAAAAGGCTTCTTGCTAAATGTGCTAACCTTTTTAGGTTTTAATCGCCCCTGAGGGATAATGTAACTCATTTTGCTACTCCTGATAAATTAATCAACATTGTCATATTCATATCTTCCCAATAGCTATAACCCTCTTTAGTCTCATCCCATTCAAAAGCATGAGCTAAAGAATAAGGATATTTTTTAACATATCTGGGACACTTTTTGGTTCTTTTTTTGACTTTTTTCCAAAACCCATTTTTCTTTAACCATTCCTTTTCTAACTTGTTAAATTTCATCTCATCTCTCCTTTGAAAATAAAACCATCACAATCTTTTTCTTTTCTCAAATCTGTAAGCATTTGTTTTGCTACTTCTATACAGATACAACTTATTTTAACAATGTTCCCATCTGGACACATAACCTTGATAATCCACATTTTAACTCCTTAAAAAATTTGGTGAATGACTCTACTTGCCTTGTAAAATGTTTTTAACAGTAAACACAATCAAAACAATCATAACCACATCAAATATTATAAACAATAAAGCCATTACAGTTTAAGCCCATAAGTCCCATCTAAAAAACGAACAGGTAGCTGAAACTCTACAAGTTTTTTAGAAGTTGTAAAATAAGACACAAACCCATCATCTGACACATAAAAACTATCATTCAAAACCATAGTTTGTTCATTTCCAATATACCCAAGCTTCTCAGCTAAAACTCTTCTAGCATAATACATAACATGACGGTTCTTTTTAGCCTTTTCACTAAAACTAAGAAGACTATCTTTATAAGCATCTAAACTAGCTACATGCAACTTTCTCTCCTGTTCATCCTCTCCTAATTCACTATCAGAATCAAACTCTAAACCAATATGAACATCAAACCAATCAAGAAAAGCAACACTTCCTAAAATCTTCTCATCTTCAACACTCAAAACTTCCTCCTTTTTAATTTTGGTCGATGGTTCTACTAACTCACCTGACTGCTTTTGAGCAGATACATACTTTTTGTATGCATCACTCTCTTTTATCTCAGCTATATACTCTTTAACAGGCTTTAAAGTGTCTTCTATATTAAAGCAATATAGTGAAACATTAAAATATCCATCATCGCTAAGAAAAAAATTATCCTCAGCTTTGAAAAGTTTTGTGTTGCATACAATATTTTTATTATTTGAAAAAGTTTTTAAAAGAATACTTTTTCTTTTTGCAAACATTAAATGAACAGTATTAAAACAAATTTCTTTATGCCAGTTACTCATCAAAGGATATATCTTTTCAATGTTAGACAATTTAATAAATGAAGAATTGTTTATTTTATCTTCATCACTCATAAACTCATAATATAAATGAATATTATCTTTAGTAATAGCTACATTGTTATCTCTTAAGTTACCATAGCAATCCATCTTGTCAGCATAATATAAAATAGACTTTTTAACACTAAAAACAGTAAGGTTATTAATTCCATAAATAGAGCATATTCCTCCTATCTTTTTGCTATCTTTAAAGAAGTTATAACCATCTTCTACTAAAATAACTTCTAAACCAAATTCTAAACCATAACTTTTTAACTCGTTTTCTATAATAATATCTTTCATAACTTTTTCCTTTTTAAAATCAACCAAAAAAAGGTCGATACTTCTATTGGTTCAAAAGAACAACTAACTAAAACGAACCACCATAACCATAAGAATTATTGGCTCTTGCTTTTAAATCACTCATATAGCTATCATCAAAGTTGTTGATGATTTTAGAAACTTTTTCAAATCTTTTATAAGTATAGTCAAAAGCATCTAAAGTAGCAGATTCGATTTTGTCCCAGTTAATGATGCCATTAACATCTTTTTCTAAATTGTTATACCAGCCATCAATCCCATAAAGTTGTTTTGATAAGAAATCATATAAAGCAATCTTTTTTAAATCACTTCGTTCTTTATCTGTACTAAGTTTTGAATAATTATATTCTCTCTTAGCTTTTTTGCTATTTGCTATTTTCTCGTGCTTATTGTATTCCAAATTTTTTCCTTTTTAAAATCAACCAAAAAAAGGTCGATACTTCTACTAGCTCATACGAGCGACTAAACGAATTTTTGTATAAAATCACTATAGCTTGTGTCTTTAAAAAAATGATATAATTGTTCTATATCTTTTTTTTGATAAGGGTAAAATACTAAATGAGTAAGTTCTATTCTTTTTCCACTTCAATCAAATAATCATCAATACCTAAAAGATGATATAGATAATCAAAAATTTCTTTATTATGTATATTATTATTGAAATTATTAAATTCTTCTGCTTCAATTTTAAAAAGAGATGTATAATCAAGTTGGTTTTTATAAACCAACCCACAATAATAAGATTTAGAATCTTTGTAGGTTTTTATACTCCAGTTACTTAAGCTCAAGCTGTTACTACTTTCTTTAAAATCAGTTTGATTTATTAAATTATATACATCTTCCTTTTCAATAAAATTTCTTTCAGAATCTATATTAAAATCTGCAAAATATCCAAAACCATTCCCTAATGGATATTCTATATTTTCAGAATCATACCAGTTTTCAACATCAAATAAATCTTCATAAAAGGTATTCATTCCAGCATCTGAATGCCCGATATATATTTTATAGCTTCCATCATAAAATTTACTGATTTCCACCTCTGTGTCATCAAACAGTCCATATTCATCTAAATATTCTTTTTCATCATTAAAAAACTCTATAAACGCTTTATATAATTCTTGATTTGTTGTTTTTAATTCTTCATAATTTTCCATAATTTTTTCCTTTTTTTTAAATCCACCAAAAAATTGGTGAATGCATTTACTAAAACAAACTCTATTTTAAAAACAAACTAGATAAACCATCTTTATTTTCTGTAAAAATCTTTCCATCTTTCATACTTATAAGTTTTCCAACTTGCAACATCTTTAAAATACGAGATAGTGTCTCTTGAGTCATGTTTAAACTCTCAGCAACTTCTATCCTCTTGTGAAAGTTAAAAAACTCTAAATCGTTTACAAGTGTATAAGCTACTCTTTCTCTGGAACTCATTAAATTAACATCTATAGAATGATTTAAAAACTCAGTTTGTTTAATAGATTCTTGCAGTAAAACATCACTAGAAACTAATCTAAATAAATCACTTCTTTTTATAGATAATATCAAAGAATTAGATAAAATCTCCAAAGTATGACCAGCAAATAAAGAAAAATCATTTATAATCTCACCTTTAGCTGGATAAAAAGAATTAGCTAATTTGTCCCCTGCATACTTATAAGATTTACAAGAACCACCCAACATAATATAAACACTATCTAAAGCATCCCCTTGATAATAAATGATACTCCCTTTGCTATAAGACTGAACCGAACAAAACTCATTAATCAAAGAAAAATCACACCCACGAAAAATACTAACATTATCAAATAAAACACCCATAAAAACACCTCCATATAATCCACCAAAAAAAATGGTGGATACTCGTACTAACTCAAAAAAATGAGTAACTATATTCTTTTAATAGACCATTTAAGAGATAAAACTTTTTTAAAAGCTTCAGCTCTTAGCTGGTAAATATGACGCATTAAATCAGTATGCCCATATATTTTAGCACTAGGATTAATAAAAGCATCTAAGCTCCACCAATTTTTAAAATCTAAAAAATCTACCTTATCGTACTTCATTTTACTTTCCATAACAAAACCTTTTTATAAAATAATCCACCAAAAAAAATGGTGAATGCCTCTTCTAGCTTAAACTAAGCAACTTTTAAAACATCCATATAATTAACAAATGATAATATTTTTCTTTTCCCATTATCAGTTAAAAAAACCTGCCAAGCTTTATTTTTTCCACTCCATCTAAAGCCATGACTTTTTAAAAAACTTCTTACAGTTTCATCTGGAATTTCACTAAATAAAATTTGATATCTTTCTAGCTCAAAGTTAGATACAACTTCAAACCCAACATAAACAGTTTTTAAATTTTCTTTATCTTGCAATGCTTCCATCTTCTTAATCTTGTTTTTAAGAGTATTTAAACGACTGTTAGAGTTTACAGTATAAAACTGCCCTTTGTTTTCCAAGTTCCACTTAAACCCCTCTAAAATAGATATATTGTCAGTAAGTTCTCCAGCTAATTGCATCTTATCTTCAAAACTAATCTTTTTTCTATGTATAGCGTTTAATTTTAAAGTTAAGTTATGATAATCTTCTGCACTCTTTAACTCTTTTTTTAAACTTTCTATAGTGTCTTTTTCTTTCTTAGTTAAAGCTTTTTTTATTTTTTCTACCATATAATCAAAATAATTATATAAATCCTCACTTTTTTTATGTTCGGCATCGTTCGCTTTCTGATGTCTACTGTTGTTAAATCCACCGCTTCCAGTAATCATAACGCTGAAGCATCTTGACTTTGCTTCTAATCGTGCTAAAAATCGCTTAGAATAGCCAACAAAAAAGGCATCAAACATCTTTTTAAACTGTTCTTTTTTAGCTTCATCTGTAGCAAGTAAAATCAAATCATCATAAGTATCTAATAAAACAGCTTTGTATGTTTCTCTCTCAGTTATAGCTCTTTTTTCAGGGCTAAAAGAAATGTTACTATAAGCTCTAATAATAAACTGCTTAGACAAAGAAACATCTAAAAAGTCATCTATCTTTTTTAAAAGCTCATCTTTGTAAAATGTGGTGGGGGCTTCTACTAACACATCCGCTTTAACCGTTACAGGTTCTAAAGTTTCTAAATAATCATCATGCAAAATAAAACCTTTTGCAAATTTAGAATAATAACCAATTTTATTATCTTTTAAATATGCCATAAAGCTTTTAAAATCTTCTTTAGATAATGCATCAACTTTTAAAACTTTTAAACTCTCCCCAGTTTTTGAGTGTGTAAAATCCTCAATAGTTCCACCAGCTAAAACAGCATCAAAATCTGTAACTTTTTGCACTTGCTTTTTTTCTTTTTTGATAGTTTCTTTTTTAACCATTTTTTTAATAAGTTGAGTTTCTTCCCCTTCTTCAATTTTTAAAGTAGCAAAAGCGTCTAATTTGTCAAGAAATTTAAAAAACTTATCTAACTTTTTAATAACTTCTTTTTTATCTTCTATTCTTGTTTTTTGATATTCTGCCCAATCTTCTGCAGTAGAAAAATTAAAATAACCATGATGCATCCATTTTGCAGTTTCAAAATCATCTATAATAGTTCTTTCTGCTCCTAGTAGTTTTAAACTACTAAATCCATAAACGCCAATACCTTTAGCAATAATAACGCCATCTTTTTCAATGTGCCATTTAGACCCCTTAGGATTAGCCATATAAGAAACGGCGGGTTTGTCCCCTTTTTCTAAAATCTCACTTACTAAGTTTTTATCAAGTTTTTTAATCATAGCTAAAGCATTAGCCCGTTCACCCTCAGATGCTGCATGATTATCTGCCAATGTTTGAAGTTTTAAAATTCTTTTAGCAACTTTAGCATCATAAGATTTACGAATAAAATCGCCCCCTATAGTTCCCCCACCACTATAATAACAATCAACTACTAATATAAAACCATTCTTAACCGCTACACCCTGCCATCTAGCAGGGTTAAAGTAATCCGTCATACTGTCACTATCATCTGCATGAAATCCGTAAATATTCCAGCCTTTAGACTGTAACCCTATTGATAAATTAACTAAACTTTCTTGATTTTTGTAATAACTCAAAATAAAACCTTTTATAAAATAATCCACCAAAAAAAATGGTGGATGCCTGTACTAACTCAAAAAAGAGTAAACTAAATAATATTTTTTAAACTAAAAAAATCAAACTCAATACAATTGATAATAATTGTATGTCTTTCTTGCTTAAAGTCAATATTTTTTAACTCTGAAACAATAGAAAGATATTTTTCTTTATGAACTTTCAAAACGTTGTTTACTTGAAAATTTGTACCATTTAATAGGCGAAAATTATTTGAATACAAATAATTAGCTAATTTTTTTCTATCCTCAGCATATTTCAAATTGTGTAACACCATTAAGCTAAATCTATCTTTTTCCATAACAAAACCTTTTTTATAAAATAATCCACTAAAAAAATTGGTGGATGCTTGTACTAACTCAAAAATGAGTAACTAATTTAAAAACTCAACTGCTACATATTTATTAGCTGTGTATTCTTTGAATCTAAATGAAATCTTATTAATCGTAATTTCAGATGAAAGTAAATCATTTTCACTAATATCGGAAATAATAATTTTATAACCAGGTTCAAAATCTTTAAAATAGTTTTTAAAAATATAACTCTTATACTCATCAGTTTCTTTTATCTCAGATATATACTCATCTATAGGCTTTAAAGTGTCTTTAATTCCAAAAAAAGATAAACCCACGGTAATACGTAAGGATTGTCCGTCAAGCCCTTTCTGAACTTTAAACTTGGCATAGTCCTCGTATCTTTTATCAAAAAAATAAAATTCTTTAAAATTAAGTTTTTCCCGCTCACTTACGTCAAAAGATTTTACACACTCAGTTGCTCTATCATAAAATAAGAAATAATCATTTTTATAACTCTCAAAAACAGTATCTTGTATTTTTTCTATATCTTTTTTTTTCATAAACTCATAATATAAATGAATATTATCTTTAGTAATAGTAACACCCTCTAAAAACTCTCTTTTATAATCTTTTTTAAATTTGGTGGGCGATTCTACTATAACATTTTCATCAACTCTTGCTGGTTCATCAACTCTTGCTGGTTCATCAACTCTTGCTGGTTCATCAACTGCATCAACTTCATCAACTGGTTCATCAACTATTTTAAAATCATCAATTAAAGCATCATAGATAATTTTAGGAATTTCAAAATAATAACCATCATCAAAACAAAAGTTATAAATTTTACTTTTTTCTAAATTTGATAAATACTTATTTTGAGAATCGCCGTCTAACCTGTTAAAATAATTTCTATTAAATTCTTTTTTAGTTATTTCTTTATGAGTTATTATTAATGATTCTATAAACTTTTTAACTGTTTTAACGACACCGTTATATCTATATTGTTTTTCTAAAGCCTTTTTTAAACGCCCTAATTGTAATTTAGATAATTTAGATATTTTTTCATTATCAAAATATCTATGATTAAAATATATTTTAAAATCTTCTTCTTTTTTTAATTCTTCTTTTTTTCTTTTTTCTTTCTGTTCTTTTTTTTTTTCTTCTAAAATTTTTTT
>Ga0256837_1002403_pt1 | contig 11648 bp, 9 predicted proteins | sample 4562384metaG_FD_185976 | JGI IMG/M metagenome (GOLD analysis project Ga0256837, IMG submission 185976) | Hydrothermal vent microbial communities from Guaymas Basin, Mexico - 4561-384 | ecosystem: Environmental > Aquatic > Marine > Hydrothermal vents | place: Mexico: Guaymas Basin | collected... | reverse complement strand
CCTGCAATGTTTATTGCTGTGGTTATAACAGAACTTTTGGTTAAATATCAAATATACCCTTTTTAAAAGGGAAAGGTAAAGATGATGAAAAAAGCTTTTATTGATCAATTATTTTTAGGTTTTTTACTTTTGACAGGAATTGTAGTCTTTATTGCTACAGTTAATGATGAAAAAATGGCAAGAGATAAAATTTATGATATAGATACGTTAAAGACAAATACTATTAAAGCACTAGCAATTACGTATAGAAGAGAGATACAAAAAGGTACAGTAAGTGAAAATGATGCTATGTGTATAGCTCAAAATATGGCAAATTCAATTTTAAATAATTCTAAATTAGGTTCTGAATTAGTTGGTAGTGGTGCAGTTTCATATACTTGGAGAGATTCAGACGGCGATGGACGACCTAATTCTGTTACAGTAAATGTAGGGAATTACACACAAGATAATTTTTGGTATAAGTTTTTAGGAAAAGATACTTTTACACTTCCTGCTAGTGATCAGTCTGCTGATTTGGATGTAATGAATTATGATGTAGATATTATATTTAGAGATGTTATTAATGCAGGGTACTACAATATGCTTGGTACTTATGAATTAGATTCCAATGGTTGTCCTACAAATCCTGAATTAGTATTGGTTGATAAGAATGCTCACCAAATTGGTGATTTATTAACAAGAATTGAAACACCAAAAAGAAGAGTATTTTTTATTGCTGATGGCTATCAAAGATTTGGTCAGTTTAGTGATGGAGATAATCCAACAATCAGTCTAGAAAATACAGGAATTGATTTTGTGTATGAAGATCCAGATACAAATTGTACTGATGATGGAGTTTATCCAGCAGTTGAAATAACAACTGATGATGGGCAAGTAGAAAGAAGTGATGATCCTGAAGATTCTACAACTTCAGACTGGGCAAGGCAATCAAGGGCAAATGTATATTTTCAAGATGATCAATTTAATTTTGATGGTGAAACTACACATATGAATGAGATAGGTGAAGAAAAGTACAAAATTTTTGTTATGTTTATAGAAGATGTGGATCATTGGACACAAGAAGCTGAGGATTATTATGATTCTATAAAAGATGACCTTAGCCGTAGGGAAAGAAACTTTTTAAAGGATTCTCATACATATGATGAACTGGAAGACTATGCCCAGTATGCGGATATAGATATACATTCTGATCCAGATGATAACTATGTATATGTATCTGAAGATTTATCCAACTATAGTGGCTATGATCCATGGGATACAGATAGGGATTTTACAGATATGTCTTTTAATATGAAAAAGATCCTTATACCTGAACCAATAGATACTGCTGATATTATAAACGATGATGAAATTGTTTTAAGTTGTCCATTACTAAGCTTTAGATATTATAATGAATAAATTTATAAAGAAAGATAATATGTAATGGATTATAAAAAATATCATGAATATTCAGATGTACAAGCTGAATTAAGTATTAGAAAAGAACAGCTAGTTGAAACATTGAAATTTTTTGTATTACTTTCAAATATGAAAAAAGTAACATTTTTAAAATATGATTTTAAATTTAATCACTATAGATATGATTTTACCGTAGATGGTCATGATATAATTGAAGATGATTTAGACTTTATGGAACCAAGATATTCTATTATCCTTAAAGATGGTGATATTATTTTTGGTAAAATGGTATTTAATAATCGGATTTGGTATAGAAGTGTATTAAAAGATTTATTACAAAAAACAAAAGAGGTTTTAAGAAAAATATTTGAGATAGAAAAAGATATGATATCTCAAAATACACCTTTAAATATATTTGTTGTGTCAGATACTCAAACTTTAAAATTTGCACAAAAACTTCAAACAAACCTTGATATTTTACTTAATGCAGATATAAAAATTATCCAAGATATTAGTCGAGTATCAGAAACATTAAATAAAAAAAATGCAAGAAATATTATAATTTATACTGTTCAAAATGAAAAATTAATTAAAGAAGATGAAGATATATTACAAGAATTTAATGAATTTGTTATAGTTATAGGACCAAATAGACATAATCTATCACTTCTTTGTGGTAGATTAAATATATTAAATTACACTTCAATTGATGAATTTTCACCAGAGACAATTAAAAATATTATTTTAGAAACAAAATATAAACTTTTAAATAAAAATAAATATGATAATAAAATTATATGTGTAGCAGGAATTTCAGGAGGAATAGGTTCTACTGTTGTTTCTATGAATACTGCAGATATACTTGCACATAATAGTCCAAATAAAAATGTACTATTTATAGATTTATCAACTACAAAAGCTATTAGTAATCTCTTTTTATCACAAAATCCAGTTCCTGAACACTCTATAATTGATTTAGTAAATTTAAATGATTTTAATCTTGAGAAAGATTTAGAATATGGATTAGTAAAAATTAGAGAAAATTTTTATGCAGTAAATGGTATTCAAAAACATATTGATAGAGATATATTAGAAAAAGATGTTTTTATAGATAAATTACTTGATTATATTATGAGAGCTAGTGAACATTTTAACTATATTATTATTGATACAGGAAGTGCAGATTCTTCAGCTTTAAAAAGTACAATATATGATCTTGTAAATGAATTGTGGATATTAACAGAGATGACTCTTCCTCATGTCTCTAAATTAAAAACATTTTATGCTTTAATGAAAAGAGCAGGTCTAAAAGAAAAAGTTAGCTTTGTAGTAAATAGAGTTAATTCTTTAAATGAGATATCTTATGATGATTTTGAATCAATTATGAACTCTACAACAGCTGATGAAAAATTAATCTATAGTAAAATACCAAATGATTATGAAACATTAGGACAGTGTTGGAATTATTGTGAATTAGCACATAAAGTGGCACCAGAATCAATCTTTGTAAAAGAGTTAAAGAAATTATTGATTGAGAAAAATTTTATAAATGAAGTAAAAATAGAGAAGCATCAATCAAAAAGTTTGTTTTCATTTTTAAAGAGGGTTAAATCTTGAGAAATTTAAGACTACTTATAGCTGAAGAAGAACAAAAAAAAGAATTAAAACAGCAATCTTTTGAGGTAGAAGATATTATTGAAAAAGAATCAGAAAAGATTGTAAATAATAAAGAAAAAGTAGATATCATTAAGAAAAAGAGTACACAAGATGGACTTAAATTTCCTGATTTATATCTAAATGACAAGTTATTACAGTTAGCATATACCATAAATGATCAATTTATGCTTAGTCTAAAATCAGATAAAATTATTACTAGAGATACCTTAGAAGAAGTTCTACCAGAGTTTATATCTTCATTTTCAAAAACACAAGGTTTACCTAAAGAAACAATAGATGAAATTAAAGATCTGATTATAAATAATGTAATTGGATATGGACCAATTACAGCACTATTTGATATTGCAAAAGATGGTTTAAATGATGTTATTGTAAATACTAAAGATTATATAGATATTATCTATAATGGTAAAACTATGCAAACACCTTTTGTATTTAGAAGTGAAGAAGAATTACGAAAAGTAATTGATAAAATGCTTGGTGAAAATAATCGTAAAATTGATGAAGCTCATCCAATTATTTCAAGTAAACTAAAAGATGGATCAAGGGTAGAGGTTCAAATACCACCAATTGCAGCAAATGAAGGTAGCTGTATAACAATCAGGAAATTTAATGATGTACCATTATTGCTTGAAATGCTTATTGATTCAGGTCAGATGGATTATAAAATGGCCTATTTTTTATTAAAAGCAGCAAAAGGAAAGTGTAATATTATTGTTTCTGGTGGTACATCAAGTGGTAAAACAACATTTTTAAATGCAGTAACAAGATTTGTTGATGACAATGAACAACTTATGGTAATAGAAGATACAAAAGAGATGCAACCACAAATGCCTTGTCACTCTATTAGATCTTATGAAGCAAGAATGGCAAATGAAGAAGGAAAAGGAGCCATAGGACTTGACTTTTTACTTAGATCAGCTCTAAGATCTAGTCCAAGAAGGATTATAGTTGGTGAGTGTAGAGGTGGAGAGATTGTAGTTATGTTAAATGCCATGAATACAGGACACCCAGGATCTATGACAACTGTGCATGCAGATAATACAAAAGAAGCACTTGTAAGAATTGAAAATATGTATCTTGAAGCCAGACCTAGTGCAAATATTCAATTTATTCGAGCTCAAATGGTATCTGCTATTGATATTATTATCCAACTTGTAAGATTCCCAGATGGTACAAGAAAACTTATTACTATATCTGAAGTTGAAAAAAGAATAGAAGAAAACTCTATAATATCATTAAGTAATATTTTTGAGTTTAAAAGAGATACTAGTGATATGAAAAAAACTAAAGGTAGTTTTGAAGTTATGACTACTCCATCAAGAACTATTACTCAAATGAATATGTTTGGAGTTGATATAGATAAGGCTATATTTGATCCTGATTATGAGATGCCAAAACAGATGTTAATAGATGAATTAGCGAAAGATTTACCAGATCAAATGTGTGGATGGAAAGAAGAATTTATAAATATATTTTTAGAAAAAGATCCACAACTTTACCATAAATGGCCACACTTCTTAAAAATTGGAGAGATGGGATAATATGGAACTTTCAGTTGTCTTTTTAATTATTATTATCCCTATATTGGTAGTTTCATTATTATTTATAGGCTATTCTTACTATATTGAATATAACAAACAAAGTAGTATTATAAGATTATTAAAAGATGACAGCAATAGAATTATAGAACATAAACAAGAAAATGTTAAAAAAGATAACAATGAATCTAGTTGGCTTAGTAAAAACTTAGGTTATGCTGGATTTAATCATCCGTATTCAGAATATATATTTATTTTAATTTCACTAGGATTTGGATTTTTATCTGCTTCATTTATAAATTTTGTCGCAAATTCTGCAGTGATATTTGTAGTGTCTTTTGTAATATTTTCATTTTTTCCACTATTGTTTATGAAAAAAATGATAGATAATAGAAGGGAAGAGTTTAATTTTGGTTTAAAAATGATTATTGATAAAGTTGTAAGTATGATGAAAAGTGGTGTTGGATTTGAGCAAGCCCTTAAAAAATCTATTGCAACATCAAAATCAAAATTTACTCAACAAGTTTTTAATGTGTATATAAATGAAAAAGATATCTTAGGTGAAGATAAAACATTTGAAAAAATGTTTACAATGGTAGAATCAAAAGAGTTAAGAATTTTTTACCTAACTGTTTCAATTGGACGACAATCAGGTGGTAAATTTTCAAATACACTTGAAAAATTAAGAAAAACATTGCAAGATCAAGGGGAAATAAAACAAGAAATAACTTCTTCAACTAAGGAAGTAAAAGTTGGTTCATATATGATTGTAGGTTTAGTAATATTTATTTATATTATGATGGACAATGCCATGAATGGAGTTCTAAGTGAACATTTCTTTGGAAGTAGCGAAGGGAAAATTCAAATGTTTTTTATTGTAGTTTGGATTGCCTTTGGTTTATTTGTAAATAGTATGTTAGCAAAGGTGAAATAATGAGTGTTATATATTTTTTACCTATTTTTATTACTATTATTGGTTTACTTGCATGGTTTATGTATGATAGAGGTGGTATAAAGAAGCAAATTATATTACTATCAAAATTAGATAAATTTGATATTATAGATAAGCAAACCCAAGTAACTCAAGGTAAAGAGGAAGAAGATACTCTATCATTTAAATTAATACAAGCTGGAATTACATATAAAGAATATAATGAAGGAAGGCTAACTTTTGCAATTTTAGGTATAGTTTTAGCTGTAGCATTACCTATCTTTTTCTCATTTGAGATTGGGTTAATAGGAGTGCTTTTAGGGATTATTTGTGTGGTTTTTGGTGGGCAGATGTATTTAAGTATATCTAAATCAGAAAGAGTAGAAAAAATCGATCAAGATCTTGGAGTATTTTTAGATTTAATAAATGTAATATTAGAAGCTGGTGGTGGATTAAAAAATGCATTTTTTCAAGTTTCTAGACGGGCTCATGGAATAATTGACGAAGAGTTATTAAAAGAAATTGCCATATTAGAATATGAAATGACAAATTATTCTACAAAAAAAGCTTATGAAAATTTAAAAAAAAGAGTTGATTCAGAAGATATGGGTAAAATTGTAGATTTTTTAATTTTAAGTGAAGAAACAGGACTTGGGGTTAAAGGTATCTTTTCAACACAGTCTGATGAGATGAGACAAGAAAAATTTTATAAAATTAAGGGGAAAGTTAATACACTTAGTATGTACCTTATGGTTGTAATTTTTATTTTTGTATTGCCATCACTTGGAGCATTTATTGTTTTCCCTATGATGGCAGGAAAATTAGAGTTTGGGATGTAATAATGATAGAATTTAAGGGAAAAATATAATGAAATTTAATAAACAAATAGCAATCATATTGGTGTTAGCATCACTGTTATTGACTACATTAGGTATAGCGTATTATTTTTATAATAGTGGAGAAGAGATAAAGAAAAAAAACAATCAGCTTGTAACTATATATATTGCAAAAGATAATATAAAAAAAGATACTTTAATAACACAAGCACATATTAAAAAAACTACAATTGCTAAGCAATATATATTAACAAAGCCTTTAATTAAAAAAAGTATTTTAGGTAAGTATGCAAAAGAAGCAATATATAAAAATGAGATGTTTTTAAAAGAGAAACTTGTACCAAAAATTATAAAAACAAATGATCAAAAAGTTTTAGATTATAAAAATACTAGTTATAATATGGCATTTAAACTTTTCCAGAATCCAAATTATGCACTTGAAGCTGGAGATTGGATAAATATTATATCTGTATATAGTAGCTCAATGAATACTGAAGCTAAAATAAATGATTTATATTCTGTTCAATATGTAGCTAAAAAAATTAAGGTAATGGGATTTTTATTAGATGGGCGGCCATCTTTAAAATCTATTATTACAAAGAAAATAAAAAAAGTTGTAAAAAAGAAAACTCAAATACAAACTGTAGAATTGAAAGCAAAACAGTTGCTATTAGATATAGATCCAAATGTGTTATTACATTTGATTAATGACTATAACAAAGGTAAACAGCTATGGATGGTAAAAACAAAGAAACCTACACCTGAAGAATTAAAACCTAAGAAAGATAGTATAACAGTAGTTGAAGATAATAAAATTAAAGTTATTGATTTAAAAGAGAAAAAGAAAAAAGAATTAAAAGAAAAAGCAAAGAAAATAAAACGAAAAAAATATATTAAGAAATATTATCCAGTTAGTTGGTATAAAACAAAAGATATTGTACAAACAAAAGTAGCAGTTATAGAGTACGCAAATAATCCAAAAGCAAAAGTAAAAACAAGTGCTAAGATTAGAACAAATTATGTTCAAGAATGTTCTCAAAGAGATAAATTACTTATTGGAATTTCAAGAAAATTATATATTAGATATAAACCATCTATGAAATCAAAAGTAAATAAAGTATTACATAAAAATTATATACTTCCATATAGAAATATCTCTACAATAAATAGTGATTGGTACGAATTATGTGATGGAAAATATGTACATAAAAATGAAGTAAAACCAATAACATTTAGTGGTGTATTACAGTATATGGATAAGCAAGGTAAAAAATGAAAACTATAGATTCTGTGACTAAAACTAATGATAACATGAAACATGCATACATAGAAAATATATTGTTATGGATGGTTATGTTTATTGGGTTTGCAGGTTTATTGTTTCTTGTAATAAATTATGCCACTATAATAAGAGTAAAAGATAATATGGATGCAATAAGTGATTATGGTGCTTTACGAATCTCAAAAGATGGTTTAATATTGGATACTACACAGTTCTCAAATAAGTTAAATAATATGAAAGTATCTGCAATTGGTACCATAGATGCTACGCTTGGAGTTGATATGAATTGTACTACAGTTGCAGATTCTGGCTATCAGGTGATATTTATAACCCAAACAACAAATACTTCGTATAAATTTTTTAATAGTCAATTAAAAAGTAAACGAGCAGTATATAATGAGTCAAATAGTAATAGTGTAACATGTACTTTAGATGTTACTTTAAATTAGGAGAAAATATGAATAAGTTATTAATAATTTTTATAACAATAGTCTTTATAAGTATAAATAGTATGGGATATGATATTAATCAAAAAGTCTTAACTCAAGATCAATTTGAAAATAAAACAGTTTATTTGCCTTTAAATAACTATCGAGTTTTAGAATTTAATAAAAGAATTAAAAAAATACAATTAACAAATAGTAAAAGTATTGTGGCTGAATTTTTAGATAAAAAAGATAAACCATTAATGGTATTAAAAGTTTTAGGAAAAACTGTTGGAAATGAAAGTGCAATAGTGAGTTTTGAAGATAATAGTACAATTCAAATAAATTTTAGTATTATGCAAAATTTAGATAGTATAATTTCTTTAGCAAAAAATAGCTATCCAAATCTTATAGTCGAACAAGCAAATAATACTATAGTGTTAAAAGGTTTTGTAAAAAATTATAAGCAAAAAGAAAAAGTAACAGAGATTTTTAAAAAAGCTAGTATAGACCTTGATAAACAGCTTGTAAACATGATAAAAACTTCAACTCCATCTAAAATGATACGTGTAAAGCTTTATGTAGTAGAAATAAGTAATGATAGAGGTAAAGATATAAAAAATAATTGGATGGTGTCAAGTAAAAACTATCTTCAAGCTACAGATCCAGATTCTGGTTTAGTTTATAATGTTCCTAGTAGCCGTGCAGATAGTGTAAATGCTCAAAGAAATTATGAACTTGATAATACGTTAAATACACTTATGGCAAGTGCAGTTAGCCTTAGTGGTGGATTAACTGGTATGGCAAACTACCTTGGAAAATATTTTAATGTTGGATTAACATTAAATTATCTTGCAAGTGAGGGTGTAGCAAATGTATTAGATGAAACTACACTTTTAACTTTAGAAAATAAAGAAGCAGTATTTCATGCAGGTGGAACTATAAGACTTAAAACACAAGCAATTTCTGCAACTGGTGTTCCTGTAACTGTAATTGAAAAAGTAAAATATGGACTTCAATTAGAGATAAAAGCAAAAAATATCATGGATAATAAATATGTAGATTTAGAAATAAGAACTAGTTCAACTGATATTGACTGGAAAAATCAAGTAGATGGGATTCCATCCTTTAAAGAAAAAGAGATTATTACAAATGTACTTGTAAAAGATAAATCTACTGTAGTATTAGGTGGCCTTTTAAATAATAATAATTCAAATGATATTGATAAAATACCAGCACTTGGTGATATACCAGTACTTGGTAAACTATTTACAAGTAAATCATTTAAAGCTGGAAAAAGTGAATTAGTATTTTTTATAACTCCTGAAGTTGTTGATCCTAAAGTTAATAATCAAGTAGATAGCTATAATAAAAAAAGAAAATTAATGCTTGATATAAGTAAGTATGATGATAAGAAGAAAGATGATACTAAAGAAAAAGAATCAAAGAAAGAGGAAAAATCAAAAAAAGAGGAAGTAAAAAGTAAAAATTTACTTGATCTTTTTCACTAACTGTTTAGGTAAGAGTTCTAACTCTTCTTCTAGTAGTTTTGTATCACCATGTTGAATAAATATATCATCATATTCAAAAGTGATTAGTTCAATATGATTTAATTTCTCTTTATTTAGAAATTCTAATATTGCAGATCCAACCCCACCTTGAGCTTGAGAATCACTGAATATATACCATTTATTATGTTTTTGAGCTAACTCTTTTAATAAATTTTCATCAAGTGGTTTTACAAATCTTAAATCAACTATACTAATATCATCACTATGCAATGTTTCAGTTTGAATCGCTCTGCTTACACCTGCTCCATAACCTATAAAAAGTTTGTTACTATTAGTTTGTTTTAATATTTCAGCTTTACCAAGTGTATATGGTGTTGATTTAAAATCTAATTTGGCAAATGCACCTCTTGGATATCTTATTGCACATGGACTATTTAAACTATAAGCAAACTCTAATGCATAATTTAATGTCTCATTGTCTCTTGGCGCAAATAAAATCATATTTGGTATAAATCTTAAAAATGATATATCAAATACACCTTGATGTGTTTCACCATCATTTCCTACGATTCCTGCTCTATCTATTGCAAATACAACAGGTAAATTCATCAAACATACATCATGGATAATTTGATCAAATCCTCTTTGTAAAAATGTAGAGTATATTGTAATAAATGGTTTAAATCCTTCTTTTGCCATGGCTGCCATAGAAGTAACTGCGTGTTGTTCTGCTATTGCTACATCCCAAAATCTATTAGGAAATTTATCCATAAGCTTATCAATTCCAGTACCACTTGGCATTGCTGCAGTTACACCAACTACATTTTCATTTTTTTGTGCTAAGTTTAAAAGTGCATCAGCAAAAACTGCTGTAGCACTTTTTTGTGAAGATTTTTTTAAAAATTCTCCAGTATCTTTATTAAAAGGACCAACTCCATGCCAGTGTTCATGTTGACCTTCTGCTATAGGATAACCTTTGCCTTTTGTTGTTCTTGCATGTACAATTACAGGCTTATTTAGATTTTTGGCCAACGATAAAGTTTCAATAATCTCTTGAATATTGTGTCCATCAATTGGACCAATATAATCTATACCCATCTCTTCAAATATAATTCCAGGAGTGATAAGTTTCATACTTTCTTCCATTTTTTTGGCAATATAAGAAGATCCGTCAGGAAGATTTTGTTCTACAAATGAAGCAACTTTTTCTTTAAAACCTTGGTAAAACTTACCAGCAAGTAATTTACTAAGATGTTTTGATATTGCACCAATTGGTTTTGCAATACTCATCTCATTGTCATTTAAAATAATTACTACAGGAAGTTTTAGATCTCCGAGTTCATTAAGTGCTTCATATATCATCCCTGCAGTCATAGAACCATCACCAATCATTACTACAGGGATTCTATTTTGTTTTTTTAATTTAATAGCCTTAGCTGCACCAACCGCAAGTGATATTGATGTAGAACTATGTCCTGCCACAAAATAATCAGCATCACTCTCTTTTGGTTTTGTAAATCCACTTAAACCCTTGTACTGTCTAATAGTTTCAAATTCATCCCACCTATTAGTAAGAAGTTTATGAGGATAGCACTGATGTGATACATCAAATATAAATGGATCATTAGTTGGATCAAAAACCTTATGCATACCTATTGTAAGTTCAACTGCACCCAATGTAGAGCTAAAATGTCCACCATTTCTTGATACAACATCAATAATTCTTTCTCTTATATCAGAAGCTAATTTTAATAGCTCTTGATTTGATTTATTTTTTATATTCACTTAAAACCTTGTCAAGAGTACTAAATACTTTTGTATTTTGTTCTTGTGTTCCTATTGTTATTCGTATTGCATTTAATCCATAGCCTGTCATATCTCTTACAATAATTCCTAACTCAAGCAATTTTTGCGATACAATTTTTGAGCTATATTCACCAAATTTGATTGTAATAAAATTTGTATAGCTTTGGATATACTCAAACTCTTTTGACTTACAATATTCTTCATATCTAGTCATTTGTTCAAAATTCTTTTTTATACACTC
>Ga0256837_1002402_pt1 | contig 11649 bp, 13 predicted proteins | sample 4562384metaG_FD_185976 | JGI IMG/M metagenome (GOLD analysis project Ga0256837, IMG submission 185976) | Hydrothermal vent microbial communities from Guaymas Basin, Mexico - 4561-384 | ecosystem: Environmental > Aquatic > Marine > Hydrothermal vents | place: Mexico: Guaymas Basin | collected... | reverse complement strand
ATAGAGAGCTTTACTCTGCGTTAGATAACCAAAACCGTAGCTTTGGCTACGCCTTTGAACATCTGCCTTGATTAAAACTCTCTATAATGTGTTGAGACATATAGGAGTTTTGCAAGAAGTCTAATAATTGCTTACTTGACTACTTCAAACTTCTCATCATCTTTTGCAGCTTTAATGTCGGGACGATCAGCATCATCAAGTTTTTCGATATCACCTTCATCAAAAAGCTCCATCTTAGGAATAATAATTGCAATTAAAATCAAAGCAATTCCATAGATAAATACCCACATTGTAGCACTCTCACCCGCAACACTGATAAGTGTCTCTTTTCCAAGCGATGGTCCCATCAGTGGCTTAAAAATAACGTCATAATACTTTGTAAAGATCCATCCTGCAAAAATACCACCAACAGCACCCACAGCAACATCAACACGCCCCTCAGCAATAGAGATAGGTCCCGTTCCCGGACATTTACCCATAATAGCCATACCAATACCAAAAATAATACCACCGATAATAAGACCAGAGAGTATCATCGGTTTTACATGAAAAGAAGCATATCCCATTTTGATCTCAAAATAAAGAGCAATACTTGTAATACCAATCGCTAAAAAGAGCATTTTAGGAATAATCGTATCTTTTCCCATTGCAAAACCGGCAATCTTTTCAAACTTATCAACACGTGTATATTGAATAATCCCGCCAAAAACGATACCTATCAAAAATACAAGCCAAAAAGAGCCATGTCCTTCATTTTGGACAATATTGAACATCTCCTCTGTACGAGAGAGTACAAAATTAAAATATTCACTCATTATGACTCCTCATTTTTCTTATAGAAATATTTACCCGTAACAAGCAGTGTTACAAGTACAACTCCACCAAAGATCATAGAACTAAATGCAGTCTGACTCATACCTGACATAAAGTGTCCTGATGTACAGCCTCCTGCCAAACGTGCACCCAAAATAAGTAAAAATCCTGAAAAAAAGCTCCAAAGAAGACGAGAAACTACAGAGTTATTTTTATACGCTTTCCAGCCTGCTGGAATAACACTGATACGAAATGTTTTTGTAACAAAAACAGAGGTAATAAAACCACCGACAAGTGCACCTAAAAGCATTACACCTTCCCATGCACCAGCCTTTTCTATCTCTTGAAGATAGGTATACTCTTTTGGATCCATTCCAAAAAGAATCCCTGCATAATACGGTACATATGTTGATGCACCAATAGGACGATCAGCACCAAATACTGAAAAAGTAAAAAGCAGAAGGAAAGACATTAAGATTCCACCCATCCACCAAGACAATCTTCTTGTCATAAGAATTCCTTATAGTAAATATAATATATTATGCAATTATACTATTATATTTATTAATAATAAATAACATGATAAATAAATAATTTTATTTTAAAAATAAATATATACAATAGTGGCATGAAAACTTTATTTTTGCTACTTACCTTTGTAATATCACTCTTTGCATATGAGACAGACTCATGGATCCACAACTATGATCAAGGTGTTAAACTTGCACAAAAAGAGCATAAAAACATCTACCTTTTTATTGGTGCAGACAAATGTAAATTTTGTAAGATATTTAAAGAGAAAACACTTTCTCAAAAAAATGTTATGGATAGACTTAAAAAAGATTATATTCTTATCTATCTCTCACGAGATCAGCATACTATTCCCGATAAATTTGAGAAGTTTGGAGCACCTCGTCACTACTTTTTAGATCAAAACGGCAAAATTATCTTTGCAACATTTGGTGTTTTGGAACCTTCTGGTTTCTTTACAATCTTGGATGAAGCAGATCTGCATCAAAAAGATTAAAGTGTAATGTTTGGCACAAACTCTATAGCATCAGGAATAACAATGACAGCATCAAAAGTATAATCACCTGTATAATGCTCTTTTTTCATATATACATATGCTGTTTTTATCAGTTTTGAGAGTTTTGAAGGGGTAATGTTTTGGATTGCTTTTTCATAATCTTCACCGCTTTTAACCTCAACAAAGTGTAAAACATCCTCTTTCAAAGCAATGATATCAAGCTCTCCAAAACGGGAGTAAACATTTCTATCTACTATTATATAGCCATTATCACAAAGAAAATCGACAGCTTTATTTTCTGCAATATCTCCTTTTGCTCTGCTCATACTAACAGTTTATAACCTCTACTTTAATCGTTTTAAATGCAGCAGTTAAAATTACTTCATCGCATGCATCTCCAAAAAGCGCATTAACACGACTTTTTGCATGATGAAAAGTGACAAAGAGCGTTTTTGGCTGCACTTTGTCCGTAAACTTAACCCTAAGTGGTGTTGTCTCACCAAATGCACTCTTTAAAATCACCTTCTCACTCGTAAAATCAGCCGCATCCTCTTCACATACAAGCAAAATATCTTTATCATAACGACTCATCAGTTTTTCACTTTTTGATGTTTGTGCAGCATTGTTATAGTGTGCCAAAGTACGGCCTGTACTCAGATGATAGCCTGTAAGTTTTTTATCCACTATCTCTTTGATCATACCACGCAGTTTGTACTGATTGTATTTAAAATGCCCCAGTCCGTCATCTGTTCTAAAATCAAGCTGATGCAAGATAGGTGTATCTTCAGTGTGCACAGGCCACTGCAGACCACGTTTTCTGTGTTTTTCAAGACGATGGTAGTCTGCTCCGCTAAAGCGTCTGTATGCCACACGCTGTACCTCTTGCCATACCTCTTTGCTCGATTTATAGTTTGCATCACCACCCATTTTATTATCCAAGATCTGCAAAACTTCCCAATCATCAGGCAGATCAGACTTGACAAGCGGTTGTGAAAGATGCAGACGACGCATCGCATTAACATAGACCCCTGTCTTTTCATAAGCAGATTTTACCCCCACAACAATATCTGCACGCTGTGCAATATCTGTCATAAAGAGCTCTTGGACAAAGATCATATCAAGCTTTTCAAAAGCACGATCTATTTTGTTGAGATTTGGATGAATATGCGTGAGATCTTCACCAATGTTGAGCACAACTTTCACTCTCTCTTCTAACATCTCATCAACAAGTTGTGGTGTCATCAGCCCAATCTCTTTGGGACTCTGATAATCCGGATCATAATAAGGGAGCATCCCCATATCACAGGCTCCCTGCACATTATTCTGTCCACGAAGTGGCATAAGACCAGCACCACTCTTTCCAATGTTTCCTGTCATCAATGCTAAATGTACCATTGCCATTACTGCGTACGATCCGTCAAGATGTTCCGTAATGCCAAGTCCCCAAAAAATCATCGACTTTTTCAGTGCATACTCACGGGCTACCTTGCGAATCTTTTTACTGAGGTACTCATAGCCCTCTATATCATTATAGAAATCAGGATTGGAGTAGGGATCACTCATAATTTTTTCTTTAAACGCTTCAAAACCTGCTGTTCTGTCTGCCAAGAAGCTCTCGTCATAAAGCTCTTCATCAATAATAACATAGGCAAGCATATTAAGAGTCAAAAGGTTCGCTTCATGTGGCATAATGACTTTATACTTTGCAAATCTGTGCAGTTTGATCTCACGTACATCAAAAACAGCCAAATTATCATGCTCGCGTGCTACATCAAGTATACGGTTTGCAATGATAGGATGCGCTTCTGTTGTGTTGGAGCCTATAACAATCATAAATTCACAATTATAGATATCATTGTAAGGGTTTGTCGCTGCACCCTCACCGATGGTCACTCGCATACCGCTGAGTGATGGAGAGTGACAGACACGTGCACAGTTATCTACATGCGGAGAGTTAAGTGTATGGCGAGTGAATTTTTGAAAAAGGTATGAAGATTCGCATGATGTTCGTGCACCACCGATAGAGCAGATAGATTTACGTCCATACTTCGATTGTGTCTCTTTCATCTTCATGGCACAGGCAGTTGTAGCAGCATTCAAATCTGTCTCATACCAAGTCTTATCCAGATCAACTAAACTATCTTTTATCTGCTCTTTTATTTGGGGATTTTTCTCCAACCAAGATTTTTTAATGCGAGGAATTTTAAGACGATCCGGTGAATCCACAAAATCAAAGCCGTATTTTCCTTTTATACAAAGTTTTCCTTGAGAAACTACCCCATCAGGATGCGCAAAAATTTTCTTGATTTTATTCTCTTTGACATCAACATCAGCAGCAATATCACAACCGACACCACAGTAGGTACATACGCTGTCTATCGTCTCTATATTTTCCATTTTTTTGCTCTCCCAGTAACTATGTTCAAAAATTTATAGTTTTACAATTAAGTAAGATAGTTTACAATTCTTTGGCTTAAGAGTGATGGAAGCCAAGCTATAAACTAAGATATTTAACGCACTCTAATCTATATATATTTTTACAAAATCACTGCTACTACATACTTCTACATCGACTTTAAGAAACTCTTTATCATTACTGATTATACACTCTGCAGCAGATTCTTTTGCACAGATATATTGTAAATTATCTTCAAAATCACTGTTTTTTAAGTATAAAGCTTCTAAAACACTCTTGTTGTTAGCTCCAACAACTTCAAACATATCATTGATAAGTCTTAAAAATGTTCGAATATCTTTAACCTGTTTTCTCGCCACATAATCAATATTAAGCAGTGTAATATCCAAAACAACACCCTCAAAAAGATTCGCTTCTACACTGTTTAAAATGACAAGTGCATCTTCGTAGTTTGCTCGCTCTAAAAGAAGATCTAAAAATATATTTGTATCTACAAAGATTTTCATTTGACTATCGCATTATATCGTGCATCATCAGTTTTAAAAGAGTCATCAAGCATACCGGTAAATTTTGAAAAACTCCCTTTTTTAAGCCCCTCTTTGTCAGCCGCTCGGCTCACCAAATCTTGATACTCTTCATAAGGCAAAATTACTGCCCGTTTTTTATGAGACTTTTTATCTACAATAACGACTAGTTTATTTAATATTTTTGTAAATTGTGACTGTGCTTGAGATATACCTAGTTCTATCATATCTATCTCCATATATTTATATATGTATATTATAGCGTATTTCTAGCAGTTTTTACAATCTGCACACTTGTATAGAGTAGCGACAAGCCTTGCCTTAGCATAAAAACAGCTATAAGATTCTTGCTGCTTCAACAATAAAACTTTACTTAAGGATTGCTTTGTAAAATACTATAGGATTATCAACAAGATTTAGTTCTTTTCTAATCCGCCTTCTAATTTTCGCAAAATCATATAACTATCTTTTATAAAATTTTATAATTTTTTTTCTAATAAATAATGGTAGTAAATTCAATAAGCGAATGATTAAATAAAATCTAAGTGGAAAAGCATAAAACTCTTTACCTTTGTCAATTGCTCTCTTCATCATTTGTACACCCTTATCAGTATCAAGTAAAAACGGCATCGTAAAATCATTTTTATCAGTCAGTTCACTTTTTATAAATCCTGGCAGTATTGTTATTACTTTGATTCCATCTTTTTTGTATTTGTAGCGTATTCCCTCAGCATAAGCATTGAGTGCTCTTTTTGATGAAGCATAAACTTTTGCACTTGGCATTGTAAAAAGTGAAGAGAGTGAAGATATAAAAACTATTTTTCCGCTTTTTTGCTCTTGCATCTTTGGCAATACTACTTCCAAAACAGCATGTTGTGAGAGTACATTGACATCATAAAGATTTTTAAACTCTGCTATAGTTGGTATATTTGTATGTGTATGTCCTAGCGATATACCGGCATTGAGTATAACCATATCAAAGCTCTGCAGTTCATGCAATTTCTGCTGCAGTGCTTCAAAGTCACGAACATCTACAATAATAAGAGTGATGTTTTGACATCTGTTTTGTAGTTCATTTTTAAGGTCTTGGAGTTTTTCTTCTCTTCTAGCTAGTAAATAGAATTCATTATCTAAAGAGGCATACTGGCGGGCAAATTCAGCACCTATACCGCTACTTGCGCCAGTAATTAAAATTTTCATTTACCTACTCTATACGATCCTGATCATCACAGGTTTAGTATGAACAAAGTCAAGCAATTCAAGTGTACTCATCATTGCCTGAATATCTTTTTCAACTGCCAGATGTGTAGATATAAGAAGGTTTGCACTCCCATTATCACTTGGACGTTGCAACATTGTCTCTATAGAGATATTATGCTCTTCAAAGATTTTAGTCAGCTTTGCAAGTACCCCTGTTCTGTCTGTTACATTAACACGAAGGTAGTATTTACTCTCAATCATTTCACTTGGTTTAAGTGTAAGGGTATTACCCTCCATTGGGCGGTTAAAACCAAGCATAGGTGTAGATTTTCCACTTCTTGCAATATCTATGATGTTTGCAACAACTGCCGAAGCTGTTGCATCACCACCGGCACCCGGTCCATAGTAGAGTGTCTCACCTACTTTATCGCCGACAACAGAGATACCATTCATAACACCGTCAATCTTTGCAATCATCTCCTCTTGCTTAATTAGACAGGCATGTACACGCAGTTCTACTTCATTTTTATCTTTTTTTGCAATTCCTAAAAGTTTGATAGCATAACCAAACTCTTTGGCAAAAGCGATATCATCTTGAGTAACATTTTCAATACCCTCTATAAGGATATCTTCTGGTTTTGCATCAATGCCATAAGCAATACTTGCCAAAATAAGAAGTTTATGTGCAGCATCATAACCACCTACATCAAAACTCGGATCAGCTTCCGCGTACCCTAACTCCTGAGACTCTTTTAAAATTGCATCATACGCTACACCCTCATTGGTCATCTTTGTCATCATATAGTTACATGTACCGTTCATGATCCCCATAATAGACTCTATATGATTTGCAGAGAGTCCATCACGAAGAGCATTAATAATAGGAATACCGCCAGCTACTGAAGCTTCAAATTCAAAGGCCTGATCTTTGGCAATATCCTGCAGTTCATATCTATGGTATGCAAGGAGTGCTTTGTTTGCAGTAACAACTGCTTTTCCAGCCTCAAGTGCACGTTTAACAACCTTAAAAGGCTCCTCAACACCACCCATAAGTTCAACAACAATGTCAATCTCTTTATCATTTAAGATGTCATCTACATTATCTGTTAAGGTAATATCAAGACCTCTATCTTTGTTTAGGTTTTTAACAACACCGCTTTTGACAATAATGTTACGACCTGCACGGGCACTGATTACATCAGCATTCTCTTTTAAGATATTTGCTACACTTGTTCCAACTGTTCCAACACCGATAATTCCAACTTTTATCATTACTTTTTGCCCTCTTGATTACAGCCTTCAAACTGCTTTAAAAACTCTTTTATATTTCTTGCAGCCTGACGGATACGGTTATCATTTTCAATAAGTGCAATACGTACATAGCCCTCACCATACTCACCAAAACCAATTCCCGGAGCCACGGCAACACCTGCTTCAGTAAGCAGACGTTTTGAAAACTCCAACGATCCCAAATGCGCTACACAATCTGGGATCTTTGCCCAAGAAAACATTGTCGCTTCATTTTTTTCTATATGCCAACCCGCACGGCCAAATGCCTCAATTAAAACTTCTTGACGATGATTATACTTCTCTGTGATATCTCTTACACACTGCTGATCACCATTTAAAGCCACAGTTGCAGCAACCTGAATAGGCGTAAACATTCCATAATCTAACCATGATTTAATCTTTTGCAATGCACCGATAAGTTTTGGATTTCCTACAAAGAAACCAACACGCCATCCAGCCATATTGTAAGATTTTGAAAGCGTAAAAGACTCCACAGCTACATCTTTTGCACCTTTTACCTGCATAATTGATGGCGTTTTATACCCATCAAATGTAATATCACCATAAGCGATGTCACTAATGACATAAAAACGTTTCTCTTTTGCCATCGCAACCAATCTTTCATAAAACTCAAGTGTTACTGTTGCTGTTGTCGGATTATGTGGAAAATTAACAAGTACATACTTTGGCTTTGGTGAACTCTCTTTAAAGACCTTCTCTAAGTTTTCAAAGAACTTATCTTCATCAAGACGATAATGTTCATCAAATTCTATTCCAAATTTGATAACATTTCCACCTGCTAAAATAAATGAATACTCATGAATAGGATACGTAGGATCTGGGACAACTGCAACATCACCAGGATTTGTTATCGCATACGTAAGATGTGCATACCCCTCTTTTGAACCCATAGTAGCTACACACTCTGTTTCTGGGTCTAACACACAATCATAACGACGTTCATACCAGTCTGCTATAGCTTTGAGCAGTTTTGGAATACCTTTTGAAGTAGAGTATCCATGTGTTTTTGTTTTTTGGGCTGATTCGATAAGTTTATCTCGTATGTGTTCAGGGGTTGGTCCATCAGGATTCCCCATAGAAAAATCTATAACATCTTTACCTGCATGGCGTTCTGCCATTTTTATCTCATTAACTTCTGCAAAGACATACTTTGGAAGTCTCTCAACTCTATTAAATGTAAACTCATCAAACATATTCAGCCCTATTAAAAATATTAATAGACTTCTTGCAAAACTCCTACAATATGTTGAGACGTATAGGAGTTTTGCAAGAAGTCTAATGCCATTTTAGCAAAAAATATTTACAATAAGATAACATATCTAAAAAACTAGCGTATTCCACTTGGATATAAGATTAAAGGATCCCGTACATTTTTCAGTGTATAGAGATCAGAAACTTTAATATATGTTGTATCTTTTGGTATATTTAAAGATAAACTACGAGAAACCTGCTCTTTTTTCATAATTTTTATTAAATGCAGCGAACTATCATAATAAGCAATGTACGGATGCCACTGGTTACGATTTGAACTACTCATTTTGAGTTTACTAATCTTTGAAACATTTAACCAATGTGCATATAAAGAACGCTTTAGCTTTACTTTTTCTTTCTTTAATACAGGTACATGTAACTGAGCATGTGTCATATCAATAACATAGGTCCACTCTTTTGAAGTATTTCTTTGAATATCTATGATTTTACAAGAACTTTTAGCCAGTTCTGCTTCTAATGCCAAAGGATCGGTTACATATTCAGAAGTCAAGCCTATACTCCATGTAAATTCTGAAACATCAAGATTTGAAGCTGTTGTAACATAACGATAATAACCAATATTACGAAGCGTGTCACTCATAATTTTAACAAAGAAAAGAGGATAGCCACTTGTTTTAAAATGTAAGCGAAACTCTTGCGGTTTTTTAAAGTAGAGATGTAATAAACCATTCTCTTTTAGAGTCTGCACAACTTTTAATGCATTCACTCTACCGTTTTTATAAAAAGCAGACTGTGGTTCAAATATAACATCAACAAAACCTTTGTTTTCTTTATATGTTTTCTCGCTCAAAAAACTTTGTATCTTCAGCGAAAGAGGATTCTCTTGACTAAGCAGTACAGTACTATATAATAGAGTTAGAAAAAGAATTTTTACCATTTTCTACCTCTGTTTAAACGCTTAAACTCTTGCAGTGATACTTTACGAATCTCTCCATCTTTATAATAAAGTCGTAATGTACTTCTATCATGAAACTTTTTTACCTCGTTATCAACAGTAATTTCTACATTACCATGACCAAAATAGAGCAACCATGCTTTTGAAGGATCAAGTTTCAAACTGCCTTTAAAAGTTTTTTGATATCTTTTATTTTCTGTTACATCAATATAACCCAACCAAACTCTCTTCTTTGCAATAATTTCAAGCTTATGTTCGATAATAGCCGGTGGTTCTTCTTGTAATTCTTCTTCGTTTACATTTTCACTGCTATTGACATCCAATTGAGCAGAAATATTGTCATCCTCTTGCAGCATTTTTTCATCTTGAAGTTGCATATTATCACTACTGTTACTCTCATTTTTATCAATAAAAAGATTTTGTTTCACCTCTTTGATTACTTTGTTTTCTAAAGCAAGAGCATTGGAATTTTCTTCTGAAGATCCCATAGTATAGACCATTACTGTAACAAATATAATCACTGCAAATGCTATATAAACAAACATAAAACTTTTTTTGTTTGCTGGTGCTTTATAAATTGACTCATTGATTACAACATTTTTATTGGCATCTAATTCATTGAAATAAGCTAAACCTTTGTCTCGAAGTTCACTTAAATCATACCCGTATTCACGTTCGATAATTGATATAAAACCTAAAAACTGCAGTTTACTCAAACTTTTAAAATTTTCATAGAGTATAGATTCTATATGCCCAACCGGTATATGCGTATCATCATATATCTTTTGTGCACCGATCTCTTTTAGTCGTTCCAAACTTTCACTCATATCTCATCCTATCCATCAAAATTGCCCCTGCTACACTCACATTGAGTGAATCAAAATCATGTGCCATCTTTATACTTACAATTTTATCTAACTTAGAACTTACCCGTGCAGTAAGTCCTTCCCCCTCATTTCCTAAAACCAGTACTCTCTTTTTTTCGATCTTTGCATTACGAATATCAACACCGCCCATATCTGCACCATAAGAAGTAAATCCTGACATTTTAAGATCATTTAAAACATTGTGAATGTTATGTTCCACTGCCAATGGCATATCAAAGAGTGCTCCGGTACTTGTACGTAAAAGCGGTTCAATATTAAGTCGCTTTACTCCACAAGCCACAACAGCATCAACACCTAAAGCATAGGCACTGCGAATAATTGCTCCAATATTGCCGACATCAGTAAGTCCGGCAAGAACAAGAATAAACTCTTTATCTAAAAATGTTTTAAAATCATGAAGGTGATAATCCTCAACCTCAGCCAAAAAGCCTTGATGATTGGCATTTTTACTCATTTTCACAGCGGCTTCATTAGGAATACGCTTGATCTCAAAGCCCATTTTCATAAGACGAGAGTACTCTTTTTTCTCAAGTTCTTTTGCCAAATAGAGTGTTTTTATTTTTTGTGGATAGTTTTTTATCAAATAGTATATTGGTTGTTTTGCATAAATTAACATGAGTGTATTTTATCTAAAATTATGTTATTTTTGAGTACTTTTGCAGAAGAAATGCAAAGATCAAAGCCTATATATATCAAAAACATTCGATAAAGAACAAAGAAATTTTAGGTTAAAAGTCGTTGGTAACAGGATTTTGTATTTTCTCCTGTTATTTTTGATATAAGTTTTGCTTGTACTTTCTTAGGAAGATCAAGTAAGAGGATGTCTTTTTCACTGATAGCCGAGCTTGCATGTGCTTGTGCGGCATCAATAACCACAACCCATTCACCTTTGTAGTTTTTTTGTAGTTGTTCTAAAATCTCTTTTGCATTTCCATGAAGATATCTCTGATATTTTTTTGTTAACTCTTTGGCAACAAAAAGATTACGTTTTGCATCAACAGCGGCTATCTCTTCTAAAAGTTTTTCCAATCTATGTGGAGACTCATAAAGAACCGTAGTATATCCGTTATACATTGCCTCTTGTAACTGCTGTGCACGAGAGTTACCTTTATGATCCAAGAAACCAAAAAAAAGCATTTGTGTCTCACAAAATCCACTTGCTACAAAAGCAGTCAGTACTGCATTTGCTCCGGGAAGTACATCGTAATCTACACCGTTGTCAATACAGTAACGCACCAGAGTCTGCCCAGGATCGCTAATTCCCGGCATCCCTGCATCACTTACATAAACAACATTTTGTTCAA
>Ga0256837_1002401_pt1 | contig 11650 bp, 8 predicted proteins | sample 4562384metaG_FD_185976 | JGI IMG/M metagenome (GOLD analysis project Ga0256837, IMG submission 185976) | Hydrothermal vent microbial communities from Guaymas Basin, Mexico - 4561-384 | ecosystem: Environmental > Aquatic > Marine > Hydrothermal vents | place: Mexico: Guaymas Basin | collected... | reverse complement strand
GATACAGGTGGAATTGCTGAGCATTTTGCTTTTACGGTTAGAACACTAGAGCGAACAGGTATTTCAGCTGTTATTATCGAAGATAAAACAGGACTTAAAAAGAACTCATTATTTGGAAATGATGTAGCTCAAACACAAGATACTATTGAAAATTTTTGTAATAAAATTAAAATGGGAAAAGCTGCACAAGTTACTGATGATTTTATGATTATTTCAAGGATTGAGAGTTTAATCCTTGAAGCAGGTATGGATGATGCAGTTAAAAGAGCTAAAGCTTACATAGAAGCTGGAACTGATGGTATCATGATTCACTCTCGTATGAAAGAGCCTGATGAGATTTTAGAATTTTGTAAAATACTAAGAGAGTATAATGAAAATATTCCTATTATAGTTGTTCCAACTTCTTATAATCAAATCACGGCAAAAGAGTTAAGTGAAGCAGGAATAAATGTAGTAATCTATGCAAATCATATGTTAAGGGCTGCTTATCCAGGTATGATGAATGTTGCAAAATCTATTTTAGATAATGATAGAAGTATGGAAGCTGAAGAAAACCTACTTTCTATTAAAAAAATATTAGATTTAATTCCAGGAAGTAGATAATGGCACTAGATACAAATTTATTTTTAGATAAACTTATTGAGGGTGGGTATTCTCATCTTTGTGTGGTACCTTGTAGTTTTGCTAAGAATATTATCAATGCAGTTATAAATAATGACAATATTGAGTATATTGCTTGTGCAAGTGAAGCGGTTGCTTGTAGTATTGCAGCAGGACTTAAAATGTCAGGTAAAAGTCCAATAGTGATAGTTCAAAGTTCTGGACTTACAAATATGGGAAGTTGTATTACTAGTTTACTAAAACCTTATGGAGTTACATTTCTAATTATAACATCTTGGAGAACATATAAAGATGGTAATAGTGAGATACAACATCAACATTTAGCAACGGAACTTCCAAAACTAATAGAAGCTTATGGGTATGAAAACACCATATTAGATACTAATGATATTAACAAAGCTGTAGAGCAAATAAATCTTTGTAATACTACCCAAACTATTTGTATATTGCAAAAAGATACTTTTTCTAAAGTAGAATTAGATGATAAGCATAAATTGGATTTATCATCTTTAAATCCAAGAAGTGAATTTTTAATTGCATTAAATGAACAATATAAAAATACTGATACTCTGTTTATAGGAACTACTGGAAATACAAGTAGAGAGATGTATAGTTTTATGAAAGATACAAATAACTTTTATATGGCTGGAAATATGGGTGGAGCTTTATCTTTAGGACTTGGAGCTGGTTTAGCTGGTAAAAAAGTAATAGTTCTTGGTGGAGATGCTGAGTTTGTTATGCATATGGGTGGACTTACAACGGCTGGAAGATATAAAAATATTGATTTAACTTATATACTATTTGATAATGAACAAAATAAATCTACAGGTGGTCAAAATACATATCAATCTCATGTTGATTATATTAATATTGCAAGAGCTTCAAACTTAAATGTAATATATGAAGAGATTAAAAGTGTAAAAAAATTATCAGATACTTTAAATAAATTAGATAATAAATTTATAAATTTTATCTGTGTTAAGTGTGGATTAGATGATGAAACACTAAGACCACCACTAGAAGTAGTAAAAGTGAAGGAGTTTAAGATATGAAAAGTGTAAAATTACAAATAGATGATAGTATCTACAATAATATTATGTTTTTACTTAACAATCTTAAAATAAATGGTTTACAAATTATAGAACAGAAAAATGAAAATATAGCTGTATCTACTCAAAAAGAATTATTTCAGGAGTTATTTAGACACAAACAAGTAAAAGTTTTTCAAGATATTGAAAATCCTGTTTTATGGCAACAACAACAAAGAGATGAGTGGTAATGATATTTTTAGATACAAATATCATTATTTATTTGTCTAAAGAACTTATTTCTTTAGAAGATATTTTTGAAGATAATGAAAAATATGCTATATCTGTTATTACATATATGGAAGTTCTAGGATATAAATTTCAATTAAATGAAGAAGAACAATTTGTAAGAGAACTTTTATCATATTTTGATATTATTTATTTGGATAAAAATATTACAGATAAAGTAATTGAGATAAGACAAAAAAATAGAATAAAATTGCCGGATGCTATTATTTGTGCAACTTGTATGCTTAATGATGCACAACTTTTTACTAATGATATAAGATTGCAAAATATTAAAGAGTTGAAAATTAAATTGATTGGATTGTTAAATGACTGATAATTTTTCATATTATATGCCTACAAAAATAGTATATGGGATAAATGAATTAAATAATATAGATAAATATATTAATGAAAGAAAAACTCTTTTAATAACATCTGAAGGATTTATTAAAAGAGGATTAGTAGATAAATTAAAATCTAAAACAACTTATATAGTAGATGTGATTTCAGAGATAAAATCACATCCAGAGTTTAAAGACCTAAAAACTACTTATAGTAAAATAGCTAAAATAGATTTTGAAGTAATCTTGGCTATTGGTGGTGGTAGTGTTTTAGATGCTTCAAAGTTTTTTTCAGTTCAAAATGATAATAAAGAAGCTCAATTTGTAGAAGATATGATAAAAGGTAAATTGCCAAAAGAAGATTATAAACTTATACCAATTATATCTGTTCCAACAACAGCAGGAACAGGAAGCGAGATAACACCTTGGGCAACTATTTGGGATATGGATGAAAAAAAGAAGTATTCACTCCATTTACCAGACTTATTTAGTGAGATAGCTCTCTATGATCCAACTTTAACTTTATCAGTCCCAAAAGATATAACTATTCAAACAGGATTAGATACTTTGTCTCATGCATTAGAGTCTATTTGGAATAAAAATGCTAGTGAAATTACAGTAAATTATGCAGTTAAGTCTGCAAAATTAATTATAAATAATTTAGTATCGCTTTCAAATGATTTAGAAAATTTAGAATATAGAGATAATATTATGAAAGCATGTATGTATGCAGGACTCGCATTTTCAAATACTCAAACAGCTATTGCCCATGCTATGAGTTATTATATAACAGCCCATAAGGGAATTGATCATGGAATTGCTTGTAGCTTTACATTACCTATGTTGATTGATAATGTTATTGGTAAGTATGATTTTATAGATAGTGCTTTAAAAGATATTTTTGGAAAATTAAGTTCAAATAAGTTAAGAGATATTTTAAAAGAATTAGACATATCGACAAGTTTTCTAGATTATAATATATCTGATGATGAGTTGAATAAGTTAAAGTTATCACTTCAAAGTAATCAAAGAGCAAATAATAGTTTAGTAGGAATATGGTTATGATTCGTAAGATATACAATAAATTTAAGAGTAATGTAAGTTATAAAAAAATAAAAAATAACAAACTTTATAAAACTTCTATTGAAATAAATGAAACCTTTTCTAATAGTGATAGAAAAATAAAAAAAATTATATTATGTATTAATTCTGGAAGAAGTGGTACAAGATGGCTCAATGATATCTTTAGGGAACACTATAAAGTAGATGGAGGAGTAGAACGAAATGTTGAAGCTGAAGCATTTTGGCGATATGTTAATTTTAATAAATTACCAATAGATTTAAGTGGAGTAATAGAAGTAACAAAAAGAGAAATTTTATTAGATTGGCTAGAAAGTGATATATCAATAACAGTTTCACCATATTTTTCACATAATTTTTTAGGTTTAATAGAAGAGTTAAAAATAGATAAGATTATTTGGGGGATAACTAATCCTAGATTTACTATAACATCATTTTATAATAAAGGTTGGTATAAAGAAAATTTAACTTATAATCAATTTGATAAAGTTGTTGGTTATCAGTTTAACGATAGCTGGAGTCATTTTTTAGGTAGAGTTATGCCAAGTGGAGATGAATTTAAAAGATGGGATAGTCTTACAAGGGTAGGAAAAGTAAGTTGGTTTGTAAATATGATACATTGTGAGATATATAAACAAATACAACAACTACCAAAAGAGATGATATATGTATTTAAATTGGCTGATGCTGATCAAAACTATGATATGTATAAAACTATGGTAAATTATTTTAATTTAACTCCAATTATGAGTGAAAAAAAGTTTTTAGGATTGAAAAAACTAACTGCTAAAGCAAGTGAAAATAAAGTAAAAAAATGGACAGAAGAGGAAGAAAAAGAGTTTTTAGAAGAGACTGAAGATTTAAGAGAGATTTATGAAAATGAATTGAACAAGTTTAGTCCGTATGTTTAGAAAAGGTAAATAATGCTATATTTTACAAATACAAGTAAAAATAAAATTGAAAAGAATTCAATACATAAGGATATCATATATCATAGAATTAATGATATAGAAAAAAGAGATTCATTAAGTGTACTTGGAAATATTACTTCATTTGTAAAAAATATTTATGTATTAAAAATCTCTACTCCTAAGATACGAATTATTATAGAAGAAAAAATAAATATAATTCAAGAAAAAGATGTTAAAGTTTATATTATTAAAGATATTGTTATGCCTAATGAATTTGATAGGATATATAGATATATATTACCTAGACTAAAAGATGGTAGTTGGATACAAAATAATCCTATATCTAAAGAGGATGAACAAAAAATAATAAGTCTATATAAAAATTCTATGAATAATAGTATAGAAATGTTGAAAAAACCACCTGAAAATCTTACGAATTGGCTTTCTGATTTTAAACTAAATTTAGATAATGATGTATTTGAAACAGAGAGTTGGGTGGAGTATGCTTTAAATAGTTCTCAAAAAGATGGTATGAGGGATATTGATGTAGGAACATTTAGAATCCTTATTGAAGAGATTAAAGATGTTAACCATACGGATGATAATATTATCAAATCTGTTAATGGGATAAATATACTACAATATACTAAATATAGCTGTGCTATCTTATATAGTAAAGTAAAATTTAATAACAAAGATATAATTATATTGTTTAATGGAGCTAATCCTGAAGTACAAAAAGAACATTGGAAATTAGCACTTAAAACAATTGCCAATATAGATATAGAACCTAATATTGAAAGTATTAGTCGTAATTCTTATCGTTCTTATCCAAATTGGACTTTATCTAATAATGAATTTTGGTTTGCAATACAAAAGAGCAAAGAAGTTAGTAATTTATCTTTAACCACTGAACAAAGTAGTTTTTTTAATAATTTTAAGTTTCCATACTATATAAATGGTCAAGCAGGTAGTGGGAAATCTACTATGCTTTATTATCTTTTTGCAAATGTATATTACTATAAAACTCAAGAAATTATACAAGGCGATGTTGTTTTTTTAACAGAAAATGAAAAGCTATTAGAAGATACAAAAAAATATGTAAATGATCTATTGAGGAATAATCCAGAATATGATGGATTAGATAATGATGAGATTAATGAAAGCAAGAAGAGTTTTTATTCATTTAAAAATTTCTTACTAAATATACTTTCATCTGATGATAAAAAATATTTTGAAAACGATAAATATTTAGATTTTTCTACTTTTAAAAATTTATATGAGAACTCCAACTTGCCAGACTATACAAAAAAGAAATACTCAGCAGAAGAGTCTTGGTTTGTAATTATTACATATATATATGGTTATGAACTAGATACAAAAGTTACAAGTAAAAATTATACTACTAAAATTCCAAAATCATCACAAGCTATATCAGAATCAATGTTTATAGGGATTGAGAAAGATATTTTACCTTTTTATGAAAAATTATTAGATGATGGCTATTGGGATAAATTAAAAATAATTAGATTTATAACTAAAAATATTGTTATTGATAATAAATTTAGTGTTATAGTATGTGATGAAGCTCAAGATTTTTGTAGAGTTGAATTACATTTTATTTTAAATTTATCTGAATATTTACAATATGATTTAAAAAATATAGAGCAAATTCCTGTTCTGTTTGCAGGAGACCCAAACCAAACAGTAAATCCTACAGGCTTTAGAGAAGACGAGATGACGAGCTTACTCTATACAGAACTAAAAAATGCACAATTTGAATATGATCAAAATAATAATGTATATAGTCCTATACTTAATTATCGTTCATCCCATAGTATTGTATCTCTTGCAAATTTTATTCAATACTATAGAATGAAAAATTTTGGAATAAAACAAAAACAACCACAAGAAGCAAAAAGACCATTATCTAGTAACAATATTGAATCTAATATATTTTTAAATTATAAAGATATAGAAGAGAATTTAGAACTAAAAAAAGATTTAAAATTAAAATTAAAATATAAAATATTTATAGTACCTGTTGATAGTAGAGAGAAAAATAACTTTATAAAAAATTCGACATTACTGTGTGATATAGATGAGGCGGAAGTAAAAACTTCTATAGAGGCAAAAGGTGCAGAGTATAAGCAAGTGGTACTTTATGGATTTGGAGAGTATTTTTTACAACACTTTAATACTCTAGAAAATGATTTACAAAATGAACAAGATTTTAAAGTCAATTATTTTTTTAATAAACTATATGTTGCAATTACAAGAGCTCAAACAGAATTAATTATAATTGATAGTAAAAAGTCTAAAGAGTTATTTTGGGAACAACTTATAGATAATATAAATATTACAAATCAAAAATGGAAAATGTTAGAAAAACAAAAAAACAATACAATAGAATATAATACAGATACTATAAATAATGTATTAGAAAGTACACCAGACGATGCATTACAAAATGCACGAATAGATAAAAAACAAGGTGAATACAATAACAATCCAGCAAGATTAAAGATGGCATCAAATCAATTTTTTAAATTAGGATTTGATTTAGAAGCTTACGAGTCCTTGGCTATAGCAGAAAAAATAAAATATAACTATAAAAGTGCAGGAGAGTATTATCTAAAAGCAGAAAAACTAGAAGAGGCTTCTATGGCATATTTTAGTGGTAGATACTTTAATGATGTTGAAAAAATAGGTAATAATATCAAAACTATAGAGCAAGATATCCGTGTGATTATTTCTAAGATTATGAATCAAATAACAATATTAAAAAGTGATATTGATATACTATATAAAAATTGTTCAATAGTTTATAGTTTGATAAATGAACTTACATGGAGAGAAGATTTTATTGATACATTATTTGATTTATTTTACAAGCTAAAAGTAGATGAGCAAAAAAGTTTTATTGAAGTTTTATCATATATATTAAAAGATGAAGAAATCGTATATAAAAAAGAACTCGCTACTATGCATTATAATTTAAGTAATTATAAAGAAGCTATTAAATATTGGGAAGAGATAGATTATATTGATACAAAAGAGTATATTACATCTAAAATTAAATTATCAGAGATTGGTGAAGAAAAAGCAATATGGCAATCTGAACTTCTTATTTATATAGATAATCCAAGTGAAATATGCCATGAAATAGTAAAATTATATTTTAATAGTGATACAGATAAATTATCAAAAGAATATATCAAAGCAACTTATAGAGCATTTATATATCTTAATGATAATAAGCATATAAAGATAACTGGTGAATATACAGAAAAAGCCTTTGAGGATAATTTAGAGACATTAGAAGTTTTTTATAAAAATATACTAAATGATAAAAAACTAAATAGTAATTTATTTTCATATATTGTAGAACGATGGGCTAAGATTGTATTTAAATCACATAATGATTCTATAGATGATATAAATGCAACTTATATCCAAATTGCAAAAGAGAAGAAACTATCATATAAGAAATTTACTTATAAAGAATTAGAAAAAAATAGTAATTATCCTCAAACAATAAATTTAAAACCAAATGAACATTTAAAAAATATCGAAATAAATAATTTTCGTTGTTTTAAAAAATTGCACTTAAATAATATTGGACAATTTAATTTAATTTTAGGTGATAATAATATTGGAAAAACATCATTACTTGAAGCATTACTTTTTACAGATGATTTAGAAAATTATATAAAAAATATTTTATTTGCATACACTACTAGAATGAATAATTTTGATATATTAAAAGAACATAATCTAAAAGCCAATGAGATAATTCAAGATTTAATAAATCTTAGCAGTGATTTAAATAAATTTTCTTTTATCATTAATGAGGGAAGAAATGAATGGAATATTGCCTTTAAAATACCGACGGAAAATGAACTTAGAGAAAAATATGGTAATAATATTGATAATATAAATATTGATAATTATATATGCAAAATTAACAATAATAAAGAGTGCGATATAAAACTATTAACATCATTATTTAAGAAAATAAAGAAATCAGATTTAATAACAACTCAATATATCCCTTTTGGAAAAGGATTTGATAGAGATTTAGTTCAAGCATATTCTGAATATATAGATAGAGATAGAAGTAAAAGAGATAACTTTTTAAATGCTATGAAAGTATTTATTCCTAAAATTGATAGAATTACTATAGATACAAATCAAGGTAAGATATATATCGAAGAATTAGATACTGACGAAGTTAAACCATTACATTATTATGGAGAGGGTTCTAAAAAATTATTTAGAATACTTGTTCAAATAGTGCTTCAAAAAGAAAAGAAATTACTAATAGATGAGATTGATGCAGGTATTCATTATTCTCATTTTAGGGAGTTTTGGAAAGTAATTTTAAAAGTTGCAAAAGACTACAATGTCCAAATATTTGCGACCACACATAATATTGAGTGTATTGAACACTTTAAAGATATATTAGAAGAGAATGATTTTCAATCATATCAAGAACTATCAAAAACTATAACACTAAAAAAATTGCCAGATGATAATATTAAAGCATATATTCGTGAGTATAATGAGTTTGAATATGAACTTGATAATGAGTTAGATATTAGGGGAGGAATTCTTTAATGTCTAAGGTTTTGATTATTGTTGAGGGAATAGCAGATGTGATTTTTTTAAGAGATTATATCAAGTTTTTAAAGTCAAATTGTGTTGTAAAAAATGAAAATTTAAAAAAGAATAAATACTTATTGATTGAAATAGATGATATAGAAATTAAAATTTTAATAGGAGGAGGATATACTGCTCTTAATAAGTTGTCTTCAAGGATACAAGAATATATTGATAGTGGATATAAAGTAGCTGTTATACAAGATGCAGATGATATAACTAAGGAAAATGGTACTAAAGCAAATCGTATGGAATATTTAGATAGTGTAAAAGAAAAATCAAATATTGATTTTAAAACTTTCTTATTTCCAAATCATAATGACGATGGTGATTTAGAAACATTACTGTTAAAAATACAAGATACAATACAATACAATTTAGCAGATAAATGTTATATAAATTATATTGAGTGTTGTAGTAAAATTTCTCATCAAGATTACTCAGATGAATTAAGTACAGACAAATCTAAAGTATTTAACTACTTTAGAACATATTATGGTATGCAAAGTGCAAAAGAAGAAAATAGAATGTATGAAATAAAATATTGGGATTTTAATCATATAGCCTTAGATGAATTGAAGAAATTTTTAGGAGAATATTTATGATGAAACAAATTAAACTACAGAATTTTAAAGTGCATAAAAATAGCACTATTAACTTCACGGAAAAAGTCTCTATAGTGACGGGTGAAAATAATAGTGGTAAAACCTCTTTATTAGAAGCATTTTTGATTTTTGAAGAGTGTTATAGTTTTACTAAACATAAGATAAAAACAGCAAACTCTTCTAACGTGAAAAATGGTATTTTAAATATAGGTGATTATGATTTTGCAATGAAGTTTATACATGAATTTAAAACTGTAAGAAGTAAGGATTATTATGAACTATTTTATCAAGATAGTGATTTTATCACTATAGAGATAACTTTTGAGATAGAAAATTATAATTTAAATATAATCTTCAAGATAGAAAAAGCTAGAAATGGAACAGCCTATAAAATATCTTCTGTTGTTTCAGATGAGACCTTAATTTATCTTAATCAAAATTTTACAAATATAGATTTTTTTAAGTTTATAAAAAGTTCTCCTATATCTTCAGTTTTACAAAATGAACTTTTTACTCCAATAGTACAGATAAAAGAGGAAGTTTCAAAAGGAAATAATCTAAATGTAATACGAAATAGACAAAGACTTATAGAACCAAATGTATTGCAAAATATTCAACAACAAATAGCTACTGTTTTAGGTTATAGTAGTTTTGAATTTAAACTAGAATACAATCAAAACAATGACCTATATATAAAAACATTTTTTAAAATAGACAATAGTGATAAATATCAAGATTTGGCACTTTTAGGTAGTGGGGCATTACAACTTATAGAAGTGCTTATATCTGTAAATTTGACTGAAAATATAGAACAAAAATTGATTTTACTAGATGAACCTGATTCACACTTTCACAGATTAGCACAAAAGAAATTAGTAGATATTTTAAGACAAACAACATCAGCAACTATTCAAATACTACTTACAACTCACAACGAACAGTTAGTGGTAAGTGCAAAAAGTGGAGAGTTACTTCATCTTTATAATGCACAAACAATGGAAGCATCACCTATTGTAGCTAATTTTAAATCAGGAAAAGGAAAAGGATTTATAGAAAATAGTTCTACAAATATGATATATAACTCTTTAGGTATTAGTGCAAGTGCTATGAAATTTCTTGAAGCCATAGAGAGTGATAAGGTAGTGTTAGTTGAGGGTAGAAGTGATGCTATGTATATAGAAGCATTACAACAAAAAAGAGAAACATTACCTTTTGTATCTAAAAGTAATAAAAAAGTTTCTTTTTGGTCACTTGGAAGTATTACAGATTTACCATCTAAGCTTAATTATTGGAGAGATATTTTAAAAGACATTAAAAATGAGAGTTCTATTTGGGATAAGTCTATTTTACTGCTAGACCTTGATTTTACATCTGTGGATGAGATGGAATCTTTAAAACAAAATATTGAAAGTAAACATAATATTGAGTTAATGTATTGGAAATCATATACTATAGAAAGTATAATTATAGAAGATATAAATATATTTTGTACCTCTTTTAGTGTTACATTCAACGTAGATAAAACAGCACTTGTCACTACATATATACAAAATATAAATTTGAGTAATTATAAAGTTAAAATATCAAGTCAAAGAAAACAGAGAGAGAAAAGTTATAGTGTATATAGCGATAAAAAATTAACTCTAAATGATGGTGAAAATTATAATAATTATATAAAATCATTAGAGCAAAGCAATAGATTAACTCCATTAATATTTAATAAAGATGATATATTTAAACTATTTGACGAGATAATTAATGAGTTTAATGTATCTCTTGATATAGAAAATAAAGAGATAATTCTAATGCTTATTCAAAATATAGATACAACTCAATGGCAAACAAATTGGAATGATATTTTAGAAAAGGTTTGTGGATGAAAGTAATAAATATAGTAAACTCATTTATAGGTAAAAAAGGTAATATTGGACTCAGAACTTCATATATTATAGATGAATTAAATACTCAAAATATAGGTAATGTTTCATATAGCAGAGGAGTGGTAGCAAAACATAAACTAAATAATAAAAATATGGGATTTTTAGGACATATTCCAAGAATACTTAATGCTTATAGAATATATTTTAATCTTTGGTTTAATCATCGTAAATATG